>Ga0256841_1000973_pt1 | contig 26774 bp, 21 predicted proteins | sample 356308metaG_FD_185971 | JGI IMG/M metagenome (GOLD analysis project Ga0256841, IMG submission 185971) | Hydrothermal vent microbial communities from Mid Atlantic Ridge, Atlantic Ocean - 356-308 | ecosystem: Environmental > Aquatic > Marine > Hydrothermal vents | place: Atlantic Ocean: Mid...
ATATCGCTCCCGGCAGATGCACCAGGCTTGTCTTCATTACTGTTCCGCTGAAAGGGTCTGTCATTATTGGCGGCATCTGAAAAAATAATCCTCTCCAGCATGCCAAAATCGAAATCGAGCGTTTTGGGGTTTATATCACACAGCCTGATTTTAAGACCCGCACGGACAATGGCAGAGGGTACCGAGTAGCATGTGTATGCAGGAATGACGACGACATTCCGATCGGGCCTGATTCGCTTGAAAGTCTGGAGAATCAGGGTGAGCGCCGCTTTCCCGGAAGATGCTAAATGGCAATATTTAACATTAAAAAAATTTTCAAGCTGTCCCCTGAACCGGTCAATTCGACAGTATCCACTGGTAATTCCTTTCAGTCCACAAAAAATATCATTCAGTTCAATGGGGGCCGCAGCCGGTGGAAGGGTTCTTTTAATCCGCATTGACAGCAATCACTTGAAGGTTACTCTTTACGGCTACAAGCCGATGTATTTTCTTATTTTTGGGCCAATGGTTGTGGCAATGGGTACCGGCAGCTTCTGCCACATCTTGATTGCCGTGTTGAATGTTTCATTTTGAGAAGAGGGCTCAAGTGCAGATGAAGTTTCTGTCTGCGACAACTGCTGCCATTGAAGCTGGTGTGGTGTAGCACCCCACTGCTGTTTAAACTTATACGTTCCACTGCCGGGGGATGACCTTCCGAAGTCAAATACTTTGTACCCTGAATCACAGGCATATGACAACATTGTCCAATATAAAAGCATGTTTGGGCTGAGCCGGCTGAATGCCCTGAGTGCCGAAGCCCAGGGGTTACAGAGAACATCCCTGAAACCGATCACGATGCCACATGCAAGCGGGCATCCACCTTGGAGTACAATGATAATCCTGGCGGTATCCGCGAACTGCTCAATAGTCTTTTTGATAAATCGCTTCGAATGTACCGGCGATCCTAAATCCCGCATGTTTACTGTGAAAACGCGATAAAAGTCATCAAGCAGTTCAACACCTCCGACTTTAGCCTTCAAGCCTTCCTTGACTGGCTTCCGGATCTGGCTCCTTAGCTTTGATTTAAAGCCTTTCATAAGCTCATCGGAAGCAGCGGAAAGCGGGAGAAGCATCCTCACTTTGTGATGCAAATTTGTAATATGGTATCCTTGGGCCGCGATGTCCTGGAAAGTGCCATCCACGATTCCAGATTCATGCGTGTGCCGGAGTTCCAGGTGGTGGGCACCGACCCGTTTGCAGATCGCCAATGCCTCGGCAACAAGGGCCCCGCAGGCATCCTTATCATCTGCAAGAGTTCCACCAGCATCGAAAAAAGGGATGGAATACAGGGCATTGCCGAAGAAAAAGTGCTTGATGTGGATCAGTGGCAAAATGCCTGTGATTCTGCCACTATTCGAACCGGGGTCAGCCGAAAGAGACTCATCATGGGTTGCGGTTTCTTTATCTGAATCAACTGCCATCAGGTAATAGCATCGATGTCCATAGGCTTGCCCGACAACCGACCTCCATCCTGACAAATGATAGGCCACTGAATGGGGATGCAACCGCACATAGTCATCCCAGGCGCTAAAATCCGGACCTTCTGCGAACTTGATTATTAATGGCAAATTGAATCCACTCCTACTGATTTAAAGCAATAGCCTAGTGTCATGTCAAGTTTGTAATGTCGTGAGACCTTTGCACAACCTCCAAAATCCTGCTCATAACCCAGCCGGCCCCGGAAAGCTGCACCTCTAACTTGTGTTCTCGCTTATTTAGACAAAATAGTACTTTATTGCCTTTTCTCTTGATTTTTCCGTCATTTATGCCATATATTCTATATATAATTCAACCAGTTGGAGGGATATATGGGTTACGAGAAAATGAACCGGGGTCTGGGATTCGCCGATCTGGCACTTGCCAGCTCTTTGAAACACAACCGCAGCTTGAAGCGCATGGAAAAGCTCAATGGTTCTATTGCCTGGTCCAGGGTTGAAGCCATTTTGTCAAGCCATTATACCGTGGGCACCAGCGGTGAAGGCGCCGATGCCTGGCCGCCGCTGCTGCTTTTTAAATGTTTGATGCTCCAGAAGTGGTTTCGCATCCAGTCCGATCCCGAGCTGGAAAACCAGATCAACGACAGAATTTCTTTCAAAAAGTTCCTGCAGCTGCCTTTGGATAAACCCTCTCCGGATCATTCCACGTTTTCCCGTTTCAGAAAAAGACTGTCTAAGAATGCCATGGATCAGATCAACTCCGAAATCCTGCGGCAATTTGAAAGCCGGGGCCTTACCATCAACGAGGGCATCGCCGTGGATGCCAGGCTGGTTAAATCGGCAAGCCGGCCCGTGAGCAACGACGAAATCAAAAAACTCCGGGATAAACATGATGCCCCCGAGGGCAGGCTGGATAAAAACGGCAAACCCAAAAAGTTCACCCGGGATCTTGTCTCAAACTGGACCATTAAAAACGATAAACCCCATTACGGCCTGAAGGAACATGCCGCTGTCGACACCCGATACGGCTGTTGTGGCCACCACCATGACGCCGGCCTCGGTCAACGATACCAGATACCTGAGCTATTGTACCGTCTACAGCAAACATACCCGTAAGCCGATCAAAAAAGTCTTTGCCGATAAGGGATACGCCGGAAAACCCAACCGGGACTTTCTGGCCTTAAACCATATCGATGACGGCATCATGAGAAAAGATTCAACCACGGCCAAACTCACTGATTTTGAAATCGATCGGAACAAAAAAATATCCAAGGTGCGCTATATTGTCGAACAATATTTCGGCATCAGCCATCTGCATGATGCTGCCCAGAGGGCCAGGTTCACCGATCAGGCAAAAAACAAATTGGACGGCTGGTTCCACCAGGCGGCATACAATATTTTCAAAGGGGTGAAAATCCTGGGGCCAATGCCCGCATAAAGGGCACCGATGCGCCCGGAGGCTAAATCCGGTTGCATCACCCTCATAATGAGGCGCCCATGAGGTCATCTTTAACCAAAAGCATGGAAAATCGATCCAATTTCTTGAAGAAGGTGAAACGAATTTACCCGCATTTTTAAAAAAAATGACGAAATTGTCATGATGAGAGGGGGAAGCTGATTTTCAAAGGTCTCGGCTTCTTATGACCATGCATCGCTCCGGGAAAAGCTGGGTAACCCGCCCCATTGGGATCAGTTTGGATCCCGGCAGCAGTTGGGCATGATAGGCGCTTGCGAAAATCTATATGGACACCGGAGTTTATCCCGTGCCTTGCAGCAATCTATTGTAGGCTTCAAGCAGCCTGGTTCCAACTATTTCCCAAGAGTATTTATTTTTCGCATACTCCCTTATCACCTTTCGTTGATCTGCCAAATTTTGATAGAGGGGGGCATCGAAATAGCGCAATATTTTTCCGGATAAATTTTCAGGATCTCTAGGACGGCACAAAAAACCTGTTTTGCCATCGATTATGTCCTCGGACAGTTCTCCTACATCCGTTCCGATGACCGGCAAGCCGAAATAGTACGACAGCACCAAAACACCCGACTGAAAAATATCGACATATGGCAGCACTAAAGCATCTGCAGCTTTAAAGTAAATTTCGATTTCATCGTCGGGAATAAATTCAATCTTCTTTATGATTTGTTGCTCAATGCCGTTTCTTGCGATAAGGCCTTCAATCGTCCTCCAATATTTATGATATCCTTTTTTGATTTTGCCGGCAATAACAAGCCGCACTTCTTTTTTCTTGCAGATCAGCGGAAGTGCTTCCACCAAGTATTCCAATCCTTTATATGGAGCAATCTGCCCAAAAAACAGTAATACTTTCTCCTGAAAACTCAATCCCAGTAGTCGCTTTGCTTCACCAGAAGTCAGTTGCGTCTGTGGGGCTGTATCATTCATACCGAACGGAATGACCCGCACTTTGTCTGCGCCGATCTTAAAATCTTCCATCAGTTCCGACTTACCCCTATTGGTGTGAACGAAAATATAATCCATCAGCCGATACATAACGTAAAGGGATATGCGGTTGAGAACCCCATCGGTACCGTCCCTTTTGCCCTCATTTACGTTATGTGCCGTGAAGACAAGCTTCTTGCCTAGTATTTTGTAGTAGAAGTTTAAAAAAGTCCGGTCGAAGAACGTAAATTTGTTCAACCACAATATATGAAAAACCTGCTTCTCCGTCTGCCATGTATAGTAAATCAGCCTCAAATAATAGCGCAGAATTCTTACTGCTTTTTCACTGAAAGCGGCGCTTTCATCTTGGGAACCACGGAAGTTGAGATAGTTGACCCGTTCATTTCGGGCAATATCCGTGTCAGCCATTTCATCGTTTCCGATAAAATCTATTCTTACCCCTCTTCCAACGAGAGCCCTTGTCAGTGGAAGCACATATGGAGGATCGTTTGCGCCGGTAAGCAGCGCTATCGAAGTTACAGAGCCTGATGACCTGTGTTTTGCATTTTTCATTTCAACCCAGCCCTACCAGATAGGTGACTCGGTGTTTGCGTTTTCAATAAAGGGCATATCTTGGCGTTCTGGCAACTGGTTTTTCAATTCAACATGAATACCGACCAGCAAGAATACGAACCATACCAAATGCAGGCCCTTAAAAGCGGATTCGGTAATGTTGTAAATTAATACAACGACAAAAAGCGCCATGCCGTACCGCCCCAAATCAAAGTGTTCGGTCAGCGTTCTGCAAATCTTTTTATAAAAAGATGCGATGGTGAAAATTAATAAAGTCAGCCCTACGAATCCCAAATTCAAATATGTTTCGAGATAACCGTTGTGTGCTTCATTGATACCTCTTACATATTCCAGGCTCCAAAGTTTTTGGAGCCTTCCTCCCAACCAGAAACTTTCGTAACCTACTCCCAATATCGGATCTGTCTTGATGGTCAGTAGTTCTCTCCATATGTAGGTCCGATCAGTTAATGTCATGTCCCTCCCCAGCTTCGATACAAAAACTTGTAGGATATCTGTTGTGAAGACCAGTACTCCGGCGAAACAAAAGACAAAAAAAAGCATTACTCCTACATTTTCAATGTGTTCCTGAATGAAGGATAAATTTAATGCCAACAAAATCAGGGTGCCGATCACCAATGTTCCTAAAGCCGTAGCGCTGTCCGCCTTTCCGAAAAGCCAGGCGATCATGATCAGGAATCCGACATCGATCGCAACCTGTTTTTTCTGCTCGTGAAATTGGCCGTTTTTATTGATGGTAAGCAGATCCCAGATGAAAAAGAGCCCACAAACCATACAAAGGTTTCCGAGCATGTTTTTGCTGGTCGTGATGCCTACGAAGTGGCCTATTCCGGTCCAGCCGTCATAGGTTTTCGACAGCCCAGGGAAGTATTTGTTGAAAACAATGGACAAAGGGATCGCAAAATAGGCGAATCTGCGGTTTAACGCCTTTATTGCTTCCATGGCGTCGATATCGCTCAGCACCACGAGCACCATGATCACATTGCCCAGCTCTTTGATCCACCTTTTAAAGGCGACAAAGGGATAATCGGACCAGAATACGGTGACGCCACAGTAAAGCAAAAAAACGGTCAGCCATAAATTATATTGAAATATATTCTGCCATTCGATATCTCTTTTTAAGAGAATGATTACGCCGATCAAAATCAGCGTAGTGAATGCAATTCGATCGATGGGGTTTCCCCGAAGCAGCACGTCAGTCATGATCTTGTTGCTATTCCATTGAATCCATTGAGATAGGAGCCTCGAACCGGAAATAATCATCCAGACTAATGGTATCCAGATAGCCTTAGAGACATCGGAATTGGTCCTGCAGTCGTATACGAGCAGATATAAGGTGAAAAGGGCTGAAATGCTTAGCGCCAACAGTGGGGGCATTTTGAAAGAGCTTTCCGTTCGGGAGTCATTCAATGAGCTGCTGATAAATCAATTCGATCGTGACAGCCTTGCTGATTTCTTTGATATAATTGCCTTTTCCAAGCAAATGCCGTTCGGTTATTTTCTCTAAATATGGGCCGTTGAAAAAGGGCCTTTGCCGCGTTCTCTCATCCAGCAATACGCTTCGTATGTACCCGGCGAGCTTTTCTTTTAGCCATTTCCGGTAGTGTTCGATTTTGTGGGTACCTAAAATCCTTTGCTCGAATCTGCTTAAGCCATGTGCGGTCAAACGGGAGAGCCAATGCGGCATGCCTTCATTAAAATACCACTCGGCTTTAAAGGAAAACAAACGATTAAAACGAATCAGTTGCGAATAAATTGTCTGGTCACGGCTGAATCCCAAGTCAGTCGGAATATCGAGCAGTTCTGGGTTCAGGTCATGGATAAGCCGCAAGGTGATTGCTTTATCATTCTTTAGCCGCTGCGGTGCACGGAACAACAACTTTATCAGATCGTTATCCATGTATGGAGTCCGAAAACCCAGCTGGGATTGTTCGACGGAAAGCCTTCCGTATTCATGGTTGGGAATATCTTCAAAACAGGTGAAAGTCAATTTTTCACCCAAGCTTTTTTTTCTGTATATACCTTCTGCCCGTTCAATAAACCTGTTGAGTTCTTCATCAAATAAGCGCTTGTCTAACTTGAGGGCCTTAAATGTACTGGCGCCTCTTAAAACCTCACTGCCGAATTTTCCGGTCAACCGGATCGGAGCGATCTTCCGTGCGAGTTTGCTGAAATACAGGTCATGCGCCCCACACAAGTCATGGCATCCGTCTGAAATATAGATTGTCTTTTCCGCCAGGCTTACAAAATTTCTAAAAAAATTTTCGCCCAGTTGCAATGTAGTATGCGATTGCCCAAGTAAATTTGCGATCCTTCTGGCTACCTTGACATCGTGGCAGTCCCGGTAGAGTCCGCCGAATGTATAACAGGGAATTGAACCAGCACGAATGTGCCGATAAGAAAGAATCGCCCGCGTATCCAGGCCGCCGGTCAAAGAGATGCCGACTTGTTGGCATGAATGAAAATAGCGCGGTAAAATCTTCTCGAAGGTACTTTTGAGCTGAGCATAAAAAGTACTTCCATGTAATGCTTCCTGCCTTTCCCAATCGTGTGGCTTGAAATATTTATTCTTCTTCAACTTCCCGCTTTTTTCCCAAATCCATGACGATCCGCCCGGCAGAACCTCAACTTTGTTAAACAGCGTTTTTGGGTTTAAAACACAGCCGAAAGCAAAATATTCTCCAAGACTATGTTCATCAATTTGCCGCAATTCCCTGCGTACTTTTAGAAGTGCCTTAGCCTCAGAAGCAAACAACAGCTCGTCTTTATTTCGGTGGCAATAAATTCTGTTCAGCCCGTAGCGGTCGTTGAAAATAAGCACCCTGCCCTTCTGCAGATCAATTAAAATACCGCTAAACCAACCATTAAGATTGGCTACGAAATCTTCTCCTTGTGCTTCATATTGGTCAATCAGATATTGAGCGTTTGTAAAAGGCGCCCCCTTTGCTTTATCATTAAAGTCTATATTATTTCCGGCATCGACGAAATTCTCTCCTGCATAAATCAGAATGAGGTCTTTTTTGCGATTTACAACCGGCATACAGTCTGCGAAGGAGTTTTTTATAGAAACCCAGCCGGCAGAAATATTCAGGTATTCATTTGTGAATACTCCCGACCTGTAATAAGGTTCATGCATCATGCATGATACCATTTTTTTAACATCATTCTCTATTTGGTTTACAGGTCTGTCACTTATGATTCCAGCAATTCCCGGCACCTTATTTCTCCATGCAATATTTAAAAAGCGATAGGTCAATGGGCTTTTTTAACACTCTTCTATGCTCTGAAGCCACAATTAAACAATTTTTCTTTCATACCATTTTTTGCGCATTTTTTTTAAAAAGTTTACCGTATCTTGCGGCAACACGTTTTTGGGGCCATGATGCAGATTCATTTTCAGCGCCGCCGCGCCTTTAAGCGTTATCGGAATATAGTACCTGGGGACCCCGGTCTTCTCGAATCCGCAGCGCCGCTTGAACTCTGACAAACTTCCATCTCCCCAGTAAAAATAGATCAGATATGGAATTTTGCGCTCGTCACATATTTCAACAGCTTTGGCGATCAATGCGTTGTTTGGCGCTTTGTCCCGATGTTTGATTTTCGAGATGATTTGGCCGGGAAGCGCAAATCTACCTGCATCGGCGAGCATAATGAAGCCGATCAATTCATCGCCGTAAAATGCACCGATCAGAGTCTCACGGTAAAGATATCTGGAAAAGTCCCGTTTAATCGTATTGAAGTCTTTTCCATAGTGCCAGAAAGGCTTCCCTTGCCTTATCGGAGTTTCATTAAAAATATCGGTCATGCCTTGGATGAATTTGTCGTCGTATTCGCACGTTTTGAGAACGACCCCTTTTTTCAGAGCCTTTCTGACGAGTCCCCTCGTCCGCGATTTAATTTGCCTCTTCCACCAGTGATCGTAGCTCTTTATCGGAAGTGCTGCAAGGTATTCCCACTCAAGATAATAGCCATACAACGGCCTGGTTTCCGGGATTCTCTGCCAGAAGGTCAAGATGTCGGCCTTTATTTTTTCCTCTACAATCCTTTTGCGCAATCCTTCCGGATCATTCACGTCCTCATACCATTCCTCTGCAAGTCTTGCTATTTTAAGGAACCTGCCCTCAATGGTTATTTCGTGTCCTTCGATCTGCATCGGTTTCGTTCCTTTTCAAGATGATACGCCCGTCCGCTAACGGCCAAGCTATTTTAGCATGGGCGCTGTCGTTCTCGGATTTACGAATTGAATTTCATTTGAAATCAAGCAGTAATCCTGATGACAGGTATTCAGACACAAATATGGACCCCGATGATTATCGGTGCTTTAACCTATCGAATCGGTTTTGAAGTAATTTTTGGAGCCGCTGCAACTGTTCGGCTCTGTGGAACTGAATGATCTCATCGGATATCGGCCTCTTTTCCCCGCTAATCCAAGCTCCAAAATAACCGGCAAGCAGAAAAAGTCCCCCCAGCACATACGGCCTTTTTGACAGTTGATAAAGGACTCTTAAAAATTCCCACAGAGGGTGGTTTCCCAAAAAATAATCCTTCCTGCCATATTTATATCTTGAAATATAAACATTGCTTCCAGCGGTTCCCATGGTCCGATGGTGAAAGAAAACTCTTCCATCAAAGGAGTATGTCTCCCATCCTTTCATTCGAGCCGTAGTCACGGCAACCCAGTCTATCCCCCCGCCTTCAATAGGGGGGTAGCCACCGATTTCCTCTAAGCATTTTCTTCTAAAAAGCTGGCATTGCCCATTCACGTGATGGACATTGATATAGCTATCACGAAAGGAATGGAATTTATTCTCAATATAATGCGTGCCGGCCACACCCAGTTCCGGTATTTTTTCAAATTTATCGATCAAATACTCAAAATAATCCGCATCGAACGATACATCGGCGTCGAGATTTCCGATGAGGTCATATGGCAGATTCCGGATCTGGGCCCAACCATCATTGAATGCGACAGCTTTTCCTGCGAAATTTCGTTCGGCTCTCTGGGGTATATTGTAAAGTTCGATCCAATGCGTACTGCTGGAATAAGATTTGACGATGCTTTCCGTTGCATCAGAAGATCCGTCGTTCACAATCACCCACTTCACTGGTTTAATGGTTTGTGAAAGAACCGCATGGATCGTCTTTTCGATATGGTGTTCTTCGTTGTGCGCGGCAGTTATGAGGACGTATGTAAGTGCCATAATTCAGACCAATCAGTGGTAGGGCTTTAGAAGCCCACTTTTCTTAACCATTCCTCAAAGACAACCAGGCTGAAAAGTATCTTGTGATTGTCATTTCTCCCACTTTGATGCTCTTCAAGCAATCTGTTAACGGCATCATGTTTCAGGTAGGCAAACATTTTCGATTGCGGGTCCATAAAGTATTTCCCCATTTTCTTGCTCAAGGAAGCGTTAAACCAGTCATCTACAACATTGACCGCGAACCCCCTTTTTTTCCGTTTAATGATTTCCTTGGGAAGAAATTTTGTGCAAACCCTTTTATGCAACCATTTTCTGACCCCGCACCTTACTTTGTAGTCCGGACTGAGGCTTTCGACATATTCCACCACTTCCCTGTCCAGATAGGGAACCCGGATTTCCAGGCCGTGCGCCATCGACATTTTATCTGCATACATCAGCAGTTCGTCAGGCAGAGAAAATCGCAATTCAAGAAACTGAAACCCCCCCAATTCGTCTGTTTCATCCATCAACTCCGAGAGTTCCGACCATAACTCCAACACCTTGTCCCCCGCATCGTCCGGCAACCGCCCACCGATGAACAATCCGTCAATCTTCTCTTGGGGTATGAGTGAAAATGTTGCCTGGTATCTTTTCAACCTGTCTTCAATACCCAGGGCATAGACCCCTCTTTTCAGCGTCTCATTTCGCGGCAGTCGGTTGACAGCAACATTAATGGAGTTTGTGAGCCAATTCGGCAAAGATCGCCAATACTTACCGTATCGAATCCCGAGGTGGCGCCGGTAGCCGCCGAAAAGTTCATCGGGTCCCTGGCCCACCAATGCCACTTTTACATCTCTTCTGGCCCTTTGGCTTACAAAGTACATCGGCACAATCGAGGAGGTCGCGACAGGTTCTTCCAGAAATCCGATAATTTCAGATAAATTTCGTTCGAATGTTTCTTTGTCCAGCTCAACCTGAATGTTTTTCGATGAGAAAATATGCGCTGTTCGAGCGGCATCGATCAACTCATCGTCTTTAAAGCTTTTTCCATATCCGACCGTATAGGTCGGCCAGTCATTTCCGCGCAATCCCATCAGCCCCAATAGAAGGCCTGAATCGACTCCCCCGCTTAAAAGAAGGCCCACCGGGACGTCGCTGAGCAAATGCCTATTGACGGCTCTCTTGTATATCGACAGAAGCTCTTCCTGGGCCTCATCCGGGCTCCGTCCGGACAAGTGCGTTTGAGGCTTGAACCGGTACCACCTTTTTTCCCGCACCTCCCCGTTTTCAAACACGATCATGGTGCCCGGGGCCAATTTCCTGATGCCGTTATAGAGCGTTAAGGGAGATGGGGTGTAGCGGTACCTCAAAAATAAGTTCAAAGACAGCGGATCGACTTCCTTGGTGCGATTTGGCGCTACATTGATTGCGCGGATTTCCGAACCGAAAAAAACAGAACCTGCTTCTATCTTATAATAAACGAGCTTGATTCCCATGGCATCCCGGGAAATTATCAGCTTCTTCTTTCTTGCATCCCATATCGCCAGACCGAACATGCCGTTCAGATGGTCGAATACGTCCTCACCCCACTGCTTGTACCCATAAATAATTACCTCCGTATCACATTTCGTTTTAAACACATGTCCATTATCTTCGAGTTCCCTCTTCAGTTCGGGGAAATTATAGATCTCACCGTTAAAAACTATCCAGACAGTTTCATCATTATCGGCCATCGGCTGGTGGCCGCCTTCAAGGTCGATTATTGAAAGTCTCCGGAAACCAAGTCCCAATGGCCCTGAAACGAAGTAACCCTCGTCATCGGGACCCCGATGAACTAAAGTCCCTGTCATTCGCCTTATGGCACCGGGATCAACAGGGGCTTGATTCCTAAAATTGTATTGCCCGCAAATACCGCACATAAGAAATTAACGCCCTTCTGAAAGTTTTAGCCGGTTTTTGTCTCTGACCAGACAGAAGCGCCACGCGTTTTGTGTCCATTCACCGGGTTTATTTGGGACCCGTTTCTTTTTCTTGATAAAGCAGAAAACACAGGCTCCTGAACAGCTGGGACTGGGCCCAACGATGCATGGGGACATTGTCCCATCCCAAATATAGTTTACGCGAACGGAAGGATCCATCAGGTTTTTGCCATCTTTGCAGCAGATCCTGTACAGTATGGTTCACCCTTTTATCGAGTTCTGAAAAGCGGCCTTTCAGCAGCACTCCCAAATTGATGCACTCGGCATAATCATACAGCTCTTTCTGGTACACAGTGATGCGTGGCGCCTGAGAAAACGGCTTGGGCAAACCCTCCCGATCGAACAGCGCCTCGACATAATAGGCGACGCCTTTTTCAATTGCTCTGGAACAGCCCTCGTGGCCGGTCAACCGTTCAATCTTGGCCAGTGCTTTCAGTACAAAGCACGTGTGAAAATGATCGACGAAGTCACGTACATTGTCAGCAGCATAATACCAGCACCCGCTGGCTTGCTGATTTTCCAGTACGAAGTTGAGATTCCTTTCGGCAATTTTCCAGTATTCGTCTTTTGAAAAGCGCCGGGCTGCACTGGTCAACAAAAAAGCTCGGTAGGCGCTTGCGTTGATGACCCCGCCAGCTTGATCATGAGGGCCATATGCGCAAGTTTTGGCGGTCTCAGAATAGTCATAATCTTTGATATCCGAAATTGCGTGCTCGGCGATCGATTGCATGATTTCAAACCATTTTTCATTTTTATCGATGCTGTATACTTGATCGAATGCTTCAAACACATATGGCGTCGTAGTAATTAAGGGGGTGTTTTTGGTGATGGTTCCGTTTCTAGTGACCCAGTCAAAAGGATATCCCCAGCAATAATAGGGATAAGCTTTACATCGCGTATCTTCCAGGACTTCGAGAAAATGGATCGCTTTGTCCAGATATTTTTTTTCTTTTTGGCTTTCATACAAAAAAGCAAATCCCATGGCATAGTGCGCATCGGCGATAGGGAATCTCTGCTTGTGCCAAAAGAAACATCGTGCCGAAGGCATAAAGGCTTCGCTGAATATCATTGGCGCGACTGAAATCGTCCCGAACAAAGGTTTCTTGTAGTAAAGTTCCTTGGCCTTTCCTCCTATCCCGCCTGCAAAATATGTTTGGTGGTCATAAGACGTCTCTCCATAGTTTTCAAGCCAGGCAATAAATTTTGACAATGCTCGACCAATCTTACCTGCTGGCATGACAGATGTCATTTCGCATATCCCTTGGATTTGATGGGTTGCAGCATCTTGTACATAAAATAGTCATAATTTTTCAAAATTTTCATTTTGATTTTTGGTAGACAATCGCTCATTCTTTTTGCGAATTCATTCCCAAAAAGGATTTTGAATGGTAAATATTTAAGTTTAAATTCAGGAGGAGTGAGACTGCCGCCCAATCTGTCTGCCAGTTCATTTACCTGGTCCAAAGTGTCATTTCCGTCCGGGTAAAAGAAAATGTACCACGTCTGCAGGTATTTAAGGCAGGCTTTTCGCGTCTTCTCACTATTTTCGATATCGAGAAGGTGATCAATTGACAATTTGAGTGACAAGAACAAAGAATCTAACGCCTTGCCACTTTGCCAATTCAGGCTGCTCAAGCTGCCAATTCTGTAGTAGCATTTCGCGTCAGAAACGAATTTTACTCTTTTGCAATGCTTGATAATCCTGCAAATATATTCCCCGTCATCATCACCTGATTTTGCTAAGCTCGCGTTCCATGGCCCCGCCAATTCCGTCAGCTCCCGACTGACTAGCCATGCTGTTGGGTTCATCCAGACATTGTCATTGAATTTGTTTAGAATCCATTCAATCGGCGTCAAATCCTGCCAAAGTGAATTTGGGTTGAATGTTGCTTTTTCGATACGAAAATAAAATGTCCCGAAAGAGGCGGTAAGTAACACCATGGGGTCGTCTTTAATGCCTGGGTTCTTCAATTGATTGGCTATCTTGTCGGGATCAAGCAAATCATCGGCATCCAGCCATTGTACATAATCCCCTTGTGAGAGCTTAAAGAGATTATTGCGCGTCGCCGGCGCACCCTGGTTTTCTTGCGTTAAAACTTTTACACGCGGACTTTGATAAGTTTTAGCAATATCATAAGTGTGGTCGGCAGAACCATCATCAACAATAATGATCTCGATATTTTCCCACGTCTGCCTCAGTGCGGACTCGATCGTGCCGCTTATCCATCTTTCGGAGTTGTAAGCAGGAATCAATATGGATACCAACGGATTCATGATGTAAACCTCAATATTCAGGTCCTCGGTCTTTAGTAAGGCTGTGCCCGGAGGAAAGTGGCAGTGCCGGCCCATAGGTATTCAACGCGGTTGGTTTAAATCAAAACTTCCTTTATCTTATGCGCAATATGCTGGATCTGACTCCTTTCAAGCTCCGGGAACATGGGGAGAGAGAGAATTTCATCTGAGGCTCTCGCCGCTTCGGGAAAATCTCTTGTCGAATGATTCAGATATGCATAGGCTTTAAGGTTGGGAAGTGCGATCGGGTAGTGAATACCGGTGGAAATCCCGCTTTCTTTCAGGTGCGCCTGGAGTTTTCCCCGCAGATCCGCTTTTACCCGTACCACATAGAGATGGTATACAGCCCGGACACCGCCGATTTCAACAGGTGTGACGAGGTCGGCGCCTTCCAGATATTCATTATACAGACGGGCATTTTGCCGCCGCTTTTCGGTCCAGCCTTGCAGATATTTAAGTTTTACAGCCAGTACCGCGCCCTGAATCCCATCCAGGCGGCTGTTGACGCCCTCCATCTCATGGTTGTATTTCTCCACCCGGCCGTGGTTGGCGATCATGCGGGCTTTTACCGCCAGATTCTCGTCGTTGGTGACAACGGCGCCGGCGTCGCCGTACGCGCCCAGGTTTTTCCCGGGATAAAAGCTGAAACAGGCCATATCACCCAGCGATCCGATACGGCGGCCCTTGTACTCTGCCCCATGGGCCTGGGCGGCATCCTCGACCACCCTCAAGTTATATTTTTTTGCAATCTCCAATATGCGGTCCATGCCCGCCGGCTGTCCATACAAATGCACCGGAATGATCGCTTTTGTTTTCGAGGTGATTTTATCTTCGATTTTTTCAACGTCAATATTGTAGGTTTCCGGATTGATATCCACGAAAACGACCTTGGCCCGGGTCATGGTGATCGCCTCTGATGTCGCGATAAAGCTGTTTGCAGCCGTTATCACCTCATCGCCCTCACCGATTCCCAGCGCCCGCAGTGCAATGGAAATCGCATCTGTTCCGTTTCCCACACCGATGCAGAACTTTGTACTGCAGAATGCCGCAAAGTCATTTTCGAACTTCTTGACAGTAGGGCCGCCGATGAACGCCGTGTTCGCAAGGACATCACTGATTGCCGCATTGATTTCCCCCTTGATGGACGCGTATTGAGCCTTCAGATCAACAAACGGAATTATCATACTTCCTCCATTATCTTTTCCAAAGTTGCCATGGCCAGTTTATTGTCGAATTCAAATCCACTTTTAAGTTCATCTACGCTTTCGATGGCCGCCCGGAGTTCTTCCGTACTTCTTACAACTTTCGTGTAGCCCATTTCTTCCAGTTTTAGGTGCAAATCCTCATTCATATCGCTTTTGGCAGGTAATTCCCCGCACCGGTACTCTCTAGGCATTACAATGAATTTTGTATTGTATTTTAAGCACTTCGTTCCAATACCAGCACTTTCCTGGGTGACAACTAATTTAGCATTTAAAATCAGTTCATCAATTCTCTCAGGAGTACAAAAATCAAATATTTCAAGGCAGTCCGAATCGTATTTTGTATAACCTGCCTGCACAATGACCTTTTCGTTTACTGCTCCCTTTCTTTTGAGTTCTTCAATCGCCTGAATCAGCCTCGGGAAGGGTTCATTCCTGGTTCCTACTGTAATAAAAATGTGATTTCGATCGGAATTTTTCGAAAATTCATCGATTTTCTTAAATATAGGTCCAATATATTTTGCCCTACCGTTTCCGGGATCATTCCATTGGGTAAAAATATGATGTCCCGACTTCAGCAAAAAGGTGCCAAACTTGGAATAGCCCTTTACTCTCGAAAAGGTATCAATATATAAAAACCTGATACCGCTTAATCGTGCCACGAGAAACGGTATAAATGCTGTCCTCCCGGAACCTGTCGAAAGTGCATGCGTCGGTTTTTCTCTTGCATAGACTTTCAGGACCGGTGCCAGCTGGTGCAGATATGACCACGGCGCTTTAAAGTGCGCCATTTGTATATAATATTTTCTTTCACTTTCCAGTTGGCTTTCAGTTTGCCTGTTTCTGTTGGTGATCCAGAAATGGTTATATCGATTATAGAAATCAGACAGGTTGGTCATCTGCTCAAAATGACCGCCACTCGTACAAACCAGGGCAATTTTTATATTTTTAATTTTTTTCATGTATTTCTCTATTATGCAGCTCCCGCCGCCATACGATCTCAACAGGGGCGGAGGCTGGCTGCAAGCAGGAATTCTCGATAAAATGATGATACACCAGCTGTGCGGATAAAATGCCCATGATCGCCATGTTCTGCACTTCGCTGTTCAGCTGCGGTCCGGCATTTCTGTATTTTGCCACCAGCCGGCTGACCTTCTCTGCATCGAAAAGGCCCGCCTTTTTCAGGTTTGCTGTCGACAGCATCTCAGTTACGTAATCATCTCGCTCGGCGCTGAAAAAAACCTCGCGTACAGGTGCCCGATACGGCTGTTTGGGCCTGCTTCTGAGTAGAATAGGATGCAGGCTTCGCCTCACGGCTTATCCACCTTCCCCTCGTCGATTCCGGACGTGAGGTTTTCCCTCATCCGGCTCTGTTTTGTTTCTTCACAATGTACCCTTCACAGGGCCAGTCTCTTCGGAGCAGCGAATAACTCCAAGTCATTCTTTCTCTCGGAATTTTCAACGCGTCCGGTGCCAGACACTTGCTGCGCCTCTGACTGAGCCGCCGGGACCATCGATAGAACCTGGCGATAACGAAGCAATCCATCATGAAAAAGACCCGCTTCGGGTAACCACACATAGTTCCTCCAACCGCGGATCACGGGATTTACCGCCGTTATCAGCTCCTGCAAATTCCTTGAGGTGCGATGCTTGACAATGTTGCGTATCGCGTTATTGAATTTCATCTGACTCTTTTTGCCGGGGCCGCAGGCTATATCCACCGGGGCCTAAAAATGCCAGTTTATGGAGTATCCGATTTAGAATAGTTGCCGTCATTTCAATTTGTTCCCGATAGAAGCTGCGGAAGGCACATATTCAGGAGCCTGCACCTTCAGTGCACATCAGCGAGCTGGAGGGCCGAAAGTCACCGGCCCATACCGTAACATTGAACAGCGATACACACCCGCAAAAAACGCCCCTCTGAACTTTTACGAGGCCACCGGCAATTCGGCAATTATCGGGTCGACAATATTTCCACTACTTTTCTGGCGTGATCCGTGCCTGTAAGGCACTTGGTTCCGTTTGATATACAATCAACGAAATGTCCGATCTCCTCTTTGAGCGGCTCCTTGAAATCGATCTTCGGCAGGAGCACATCCCCGGATCGGTGACTAAATGTTTGAAAATGCTGATTGTCGTAGTCCATGTTTTCTCCAAGGACAGCCATTCTATCGATGCCCTTATCGTAAAGAATGATTTTATTGTCGGCCGTGTCGTCGTAAACCACCATTTTCTTGGATCCCACCACGGTCATCGAACGCACACGTGTCGGGTCCAACCAACTGACGTGAATATTGGCCATAATATTATCGGGATATAGAATATTTAGGAAAACCACGTCTTGGATGCCTTTTTGAATGTAGTCGACTCCCCTCCTGACAACGGAAACCGGCTTCGGGTCACCAAGCCAGTACTGAATGATGCTGATGTCATGGGGGGCAAAGTTCCACAGAGCATCGACGTCGGAACGGATACGTCCCAGATTCAACCGTTGGCTGTATATATACCGGATTTCACCGAGCTGCCCCGACTCGATCAACTCTTTGACGTAACGTACAGCGGCATTGAAGAGAAAAGTATGGCCCACCATAGCTAGTTTTTGATTTTTATCCGCGAGAGCGGCGATTTGTTCCACCTCCCTCACGCTTCGCGCCAATGGCTTTTCAACCAGGATATGTTTGCCGGCAGACAGTGCTTTCATGGCGAAATCAAAGTGGTTCGCAACCGGCGTGGCAATGACGACCGCATCGATATCGTTATCATCGAAAATCTGACCGGCATCATCTGTTACATCGACTGAAGGATAAAGGGCTTTTACATATTCTTGTCGCTCTGGTGAAAGGTCCGCGACCTTTTTCACACGGCATTCTTTATTGGCGACAAGGTTTCTGAGTAAATTGGGCCCCCAGTACCCTACTCCGATTTGGGCTACATTCAGCATGTATAACTCCTTTGGTAAAACCAGTCGATAAAGCCGACGGTTCGGTTAACCCCAATGATGCCTGGATAACATCGAAATATCTACCCATAACAGCTTCAGGAAAGCCATCAATCGCAAAAGCCTCGTCTTTTCCAGGCTGGCCGGGCCGGTCTCATAGGTTCCGGTATAGATTTATCAGATTGTATCGGTGCTTCTCCCATCCATATTTATCGAGGAAAATTTTCGCATTGTTGGCCTTCTTTTCCCTTAACTCCTTATTTCGATAAAGCTTTAAAATCGCTTCTGACATGGCATCGATGTTTTCAGGTTCAAAAAATTCCACCATTTCATCGGTAAAGTAATATTCAATGGTTCTCAATTTCGGGGCGACAACAGGTATTCCCAGAGAAATATATTCCAGCATTTTCACAGGCAGCATCAACTCAGTAGCCGCATCCCTCCGGTTCCCAATAATGCCTAAGTCCATTTGTTTCAATTTCAGCGGCAATTGCTCAAGCGGCACACCACCCTTTACAATGTGAACCTTATCTGCAAGATTCAGGTTTCTCCTAAGTTTGTCAATGGCGATCAATTCATCTCCAAATTTTCCCCAGATGTGAAACTCGAGCTGCGGAATGGAAGCCACCAACTTCGCCACCGCTTTAACCGCCAGATCGACTCCCAGCCGCTCTGCAATGGTTCCGTGGTAAATCATTCGAAAAACAGCGTTTTTTACCCGCACGGGGGCCACTTGTTTTGTAGTGCCGGGAAACAGGGCAGGATCCGGCATGTTCATGGATATGACCATCTTTTCCGGCTCGGCCATACGGCGGGCCAGGGCCTCCTTTTGCACATGGTTCACGCAAATGACGCGATGGGCCATGGCCGTGCTGACCGACTCCTCGAAGTCAAGCAGTTTAAATACAAGCGACTGTCTGTTACGGAATTTTGACAGATATGTTTCAGGCATAGTGTCATGAATGTCCAAAATCACTTTTCGGCCCATCACTCGAGGCACCGATGCGGCAAACACCATAAAATCCGGCATATTGTGGACGTGGACAATGTCAACCCGGCCTTTCATCAACAGCCAGGTGCAGCGCAGGAAACATCGTACAAGAAACTCCAGGTAGGAGAAAATATAGCGCAGTTTGTCGCTCCCCGTGTATTTTTTTTGATTGATCTCGCTGATTTCAACACCCCTCAATTTGAAACTCCGGGGGCGTTTATCGGCTTTCAAGCCCAGTATGACGACCCGAAACCCACCGATGCGGGCAAGGGTCTCTGCTTCCCGCCGCACGCGGGCATCGTATTCATAATTCGTGTAGGCAATCATCAGCACATTTTTCATTGTCATCAACACCGGGTGGGATAAAGCACTATCTTGGCTATCCAGGCGACAGAGAAACCGTGACCTGACTTTGACCGGCGACAGGGCAATCCCGATAGTTGCTTGTCGGGTCCAGGCCGGCTTTTCCTGCGGGCATTCCCCTGCAGGGTTGATGGGCTCTTAACACGAGGCCATCCAAACTGCCGACTTTTTCGGCGAACTTCACTTGGACAGTGGAATTCTTATAAATTACCCGGTCGAATACGGCAGCACGCCGTTTGCGGAACCATTCGATCACAGTTCCAGCAGTCGCCAGCTTTCCCCCTTCGGACCGCAGGTGGCGCAAGGCATCCCGGTATACTCCATCCCAAAGCCTCTCCGGTGCGATGCTTCGGTGATGCCAATTCATCGTCAATACACCGCCGAAAGATACGGCGTTAAGGGAAAAAAGCTTTATGGCTTCCAGGCCTTCTGCCATGGTCAGGTTCATCCGGTCCGGATAGAACAATGCGGTGTCCATGATGTGCAAGGGGAGTTCAAGCAGATGCCCGGCATTCAGCGGTTTGAAAACCTGAAGGGTACCGGCCCGACATCCGATCTTTTCATTGTAGCCGCATGTCGAATCAAATGCATAACCCGCTTCGTCGAGAATGGCCGGAGATTCTGGGCTGAAATACAGCCAATGCATTCGAATGCCGATATTGCTCCGTCCGGTCAGCTTTTCGATTTTTCGGCGTTCTTGCCGCGCACGATCTATATCGTGCCAACTGTCAATCCCGTGGACGCCGACTTCGTTTCCCTGAGCAAGCAGAGTGGCTATTGCGGCCCCAAGGTCATCCGCTTCGTATTTCACGGCTCTTTTGGATGGCGCAGATGTGTCGCCGATCCGGCCGGGCTTCCCCTTGAAGGGGACAATGAAAAACGTCGACCCCGCACCCTTTTCAAGCTCCGTGTATTCACCGAACTTGTGCCAGAAATCATGCACCAGATCTGTATAAACCAACGGCAGAGATGCCACGGCCAGCCAGTTGCGAATCATGCCTCTTAACGGTAGCGCACCTGAGAGGCATTTTTTCGTCGACGATGCCATCGCCCGATAGGTGAAGCCGGCCAGCGTCCGGTCCAGTTTATGATTCTTAATGCCGGCAAAATCCACATCGTGGCTTAAGAAAACAAAGAATTTATGCCCGTCCGGCACCGGCGGGATCTCAATCACAGGCGAACCGGATGCGATCATCCATCTACGCAGATTTGCGATGTGGATGTCGAGTGTCGGATATTCGGCAAATTCCGCAGGCTGTCCATCTACCAGCAAATATTCGGCTTCCTGAAATAAATTTAACCCTATTTTTAAAACTGTTCTCCCGGAGCCACAGCTCCGGCTTCCGACGCTTTCCCCGGTTTCTTGGATAACTAGAAAAGAAGTGTCCCCATGAATCTTTTTCACACCTGAATATACCGGGAAGATCAGGTCGTCAGTTTCGACAAGTACCGGGGACCTGCATCCATTCCGGCTGCCCGCGACTTTTTCTCCAAAATCCGACTCCATGACAACAATCAGCCGGGAGTCGGCCGAAACGAGATCAGCGTCTTCGGTAATAACCGCGCTGTAATGCGTATCCCTGCGAAAAAATTCCCAGGGTGTTTTGAACAGCTGAAAAAATTCTTCAACGACAGCTGGACTACTGCATTTTAAACCGACACCGATCATCCAGAAACCATTCCAGGTGTGCATGCCCGCCAACACCCTTCGGGCAAGCCACAAAAAGAATCGCAAGGCCGCGGCTGCACCGGGTTTTGCTTCGTGTGCAAATGCGCCATCGTCGCTATGCCCTGCTTTACCACAGTCTGAATCGGCGCCTGAGGACATGGCCATCGGGAAAAATATTTCTTTCCCGCAAGCATATGGCGGCTGTCCTGAAAGCGTCGGTCACGGTGGCCCGGACCGTCGGCAACTCCGATACGGCACTTTGGAAAACCCCCACAAGTCTGGTGCAAGCGACTTCCAAGGAAAAGTGACGCAAGACGAACTGGCGCGCAAACGCGCCAAGTCCCGGCAGCCGGTCAGGATGTTCGGCAAGCCCACGGATGCCTGCAGCAAGGCGCGAATTCTCCGGATCGCCGTCTCCTAAACCGTAAATGCCTTTGTAGTAAAAAGATTCGGCTGTCGCCGGGGTAAACGGTGCGGAAAAGCCTTTTTCACCTACAATGACAACCGGCTTGCCGAATGCCATCCCGCGCAGGGCCGAACCGCCCATGCCGACGACGATGTCGGCGGCAGCGTAAGCCGGGCGGGGGTCTAGAAGCGCTCCAGTCAATATTACAGCAGATCTCTTCAATTCCGCATTGATCTCGTCCGCCAGTCTTTGGAGCTTGGCACGCAACACGCCATCCCCCACGATCACAAACTGCAACGGCACGTCACGGCCAAGGGCGCGTACGACGCTTATGGTCCGGATCAAGCTTTCTGACTTTAGCCACTCGGACAGTCGGCAGACTGTCACAAGCGTTATTGCACCGTGCTCGATGCCGTACCGTCTGCGAAACGGCTGCGGATCCACGGCGCCAGGTGCATTCAGACGGGCGTCCACCGGCGGCAGGAGAAGGCTTGCCTGCCGCCGCCCCCTCGCTTTGGCCAGATCCACTAGTGCTGGAACTCCGAAAGTCGTCGGCAACGCCCTGGGCAACAGACGCGTCAGGCTCATGTACATGTCCGTCACCACCATCGGAATTTCTTGCGGCAGGTGTACGGCGTAATAAGCGTCAAGGCACTGCTGCCAGTCCCAGACGTGGAGAAGATCGGGACGCTCGCACCGTACCGCATCGCGCAAGGCCCGCATCCGTGCGGGCGACGGATGGATATGCGGCTCGGGCGCCGGCAGGAAACGCAGTCCCTTCTCCTCAATCAGCTTAACCATCGGGCCGGGTGTCGCGAAGAGGAGCACATCATAGCCATGGAGGTCGCGAAGTGCAGCTGCAATTTCGATGGCGTTCACCTGAGTGCCCCCCACTTCAAGCTGGTGGGCGTAAACCAGGATCTTCATGGCACCACCTCGAACGGAAGCATATGTGAAAAGGAATCCGGCACTGAATCGGCGTTTGCCATTGTTCGACGGGTTGCCGATTTTGCGACATTTCTTCTTGTAACCGACGAATCCGGATTTTTCCTGTCATGCATCCTGATTGCCCCTATCCGTGCTTTTGCTTCTGCTTTCAGTGCATGCGAAACCGAATACTGCAAGCACCCGACGTATGGGCCGCGGGATATGGTCATGGGGGACAAGTTTCAGCAACACCCGAAGCGAGTAAACGCCACTCAGGATCAGTATGGCGGCCCCGACCCCGGTTGCCCAGAGAAATGGCAGCCAGTAAAAGCCGCAGAACACCACCGCGATCAATGCGAGGTAGAGCAGGCCGGTTTTTCGATTCGCGGCGGACCAGCGGAAACCGCTGAGGTGCCTGACGATCGGATAGATCATAAATCCGTGAAAAACGTAGGAGCCGAAGAACGCAATACCGGCGCCGTTCAAACCGAAAGACTTCAAACAAATCCACGAAAGCCCGACATTGACGACCGTCCAGGCCAGTTCGGCCCCCAGAAAAAAATTTTGCTCCCCTTTTGCCAGGATGATGAAACCCATCGGCCAGGTAATCACGCGCAGGGTCATGCCAAGACAAATCCAGCGCAGAACCTCGATTGCCGGTTCGAACTTGGCGCTGTAAAACACGGCGATTACCACGGGTGCGAAGGTTAGCGTCGCTATCAAACCAGGTCCCGCCAGCAGAAGGCTGATCTGCGCCTGCTCGTTTACCAGCCGGTTGCACAGGGTATTGTCCCGGTTTACGCCGGTCAAGCGGGGATAGAAATCTGCCCCCATCGCCTGGAGGATAATTCCCACATACAACCCACCCAGAGCCCAGGCGGACTGGTAGAATCCAGCCGCTTCGAAACCGTAAAAACGAAGCACCAAAGTACGGACTGCATAGGCCGCGCCCATTGCCATAAACCCACTGGCCATGAATGCAAAGCCGAGCTTCAAAAGCGGGCCCACTTCCTGTTTGAGCTGGAAAACGGTCATTGCCGGCGACTGCATTTTGATCTTTCGGCTGTACCACCACGAGGTGGCAAATGTCATGGCGGCAATCCCCACGAGCGCCGGTGCTACACCTTTTTCGCGCAGAAAATATACCACGGGAATGACGAGAAGCAAGCCGAAGAACTCGCTCAGAACCTCCATCCAGGCAAGATCGGAGATACGCCGCATTCCCTGTATCAATGCCGCCTGGGCGCCGGAAACCAACCGGAAAAATACAGCGAAAGACAGCAGCGCCACGGCAACGGCATATTGGTCGCTGCCGAAAGTCAAAGTGGACACCTGCCTTGAAAACACGGCCAGCAATACGGCCCCGACGATCCCCAGGAAGATCGAAGTCCGGCGCAGCACGGTAACTGTCCGGGCAATCGGCTCCGTTTCACCTGAACCGACGGCCACGGCAATCTGACGCACACCGCTGCTGTTGATGCCCATACCCGCAACACTGTGAGCTACGTCGACGATTGACCCGTACATGCTGAGCAGACCGAACCCCGAAGGGCCCAGCAACAGCGCCATCGCCTTGGTACGAACCATCCGGATGCCGATGTTAACCACAGCCGAACCGCCGATCAATGCTGAAGATTTCAAGATCTGGCCGTAGGTGCTTTTTTCGCCGGCCGCCTCTTTGACCGGCAGAGTTTTTTCCCCCACCGAAGGGTCTGAAAGCGCCTTGTTAGAGAGTGCTGAAGACATGTCAGAAATACAGTTGTGCCTTGGGCGTGATTTTAAGCTCCATGAAAAGAATGGATTCTGATTACGTTAGAGGAAGGATTTTAAGCAGGTATAAAATGCAATCGGACACCAGGCAGGAATCCGTATCGATATAATCAAGGATTAAATTTTCCTCACAAAATCTCCCTGCGGAATCCGGATTCAGGATTTGCAAAAGCTGGTTTTCAGTGCCTGCACGACGCGGTCTTGTTCTTCTGCAGTCATTTGATAATAGAGCGGCAACAATACACTGTTTTTCTGTGCCTTTTCGCTCTCTCGCAGGCGATTGCAAGTGCCGGATGGGCAGTTGCAATCGCCGGGTCCGATTCCGCAGGACCACCGCTGGTCATGGATGTAGGCCGGCTCGCAATGAGAGCACATGATACCGCGTCTTGTCGAAACTCCGACGTCGAGCATCGCCTGCATGACTTTGCGCTGGTCACACCCCTCTGGAAGACGCACACAGTAACTCTGCCAGTTGCTGTGCGCCCACGAAGGCTCTGAAGGAGGGGCCACCTCCTGAATGTCGGCAAGCAGTTTCCGGTATCGATCCGCCAGTTCGCGGCGCCGCGCAACGATTCCCGGCAGACGCTTGAGCTGCTCACGGCCTATGGCGGCCTGGATGTCGGTCATGCGGTAATTAAACCCGAGATTCAAGTAGGATTCAAAAGCAACGCTCCCGGCAAGATGTCTGGCAGAGCTGTCCATGCTCATGCCATGGACGCGCTGCAGCCGGAAAAATTTGTCCCACTCAGCATTGTTGGTTGTGATCATGCCACCATCACCTGTGGTAATCACCTTGCGGGGGTGAAATGAGAAGCAGGCGACATCACCGTGCGGTTTACCGATTTTTTCCCAATGGCCGTTCCACAGAATTCCGCTGCCGATGGCGCAGGCCGCGTCTTCCACAACCGGCAGACCGTTCTTTTTGGCAAGATCCATGATCGCCGCCATATCGCACGGCATCCCCATCTGGTGTACACACAGAATTGCACGCGTTGAAGGGGTGATGGCCCTTGCAATCAATTCGGGGTCGATATTAAACGTTGCCGGCTGGATATCCACGAAAACCGGTTTGGCACCGCAATATGCAATACTGTTGGCCGTGGCGATAAAAGAATGACTGACAGTGATCACCTCGTCACCGGGTTTCACCCCCACAGCCAGAAGCGCCAGGTGAAGGGCTGTCGTGCAGCTTGAAACTGCGCACGCATGTTTTGACCCGACGCAGCCCGCGAATTCCCGCTCGAAGGCCGCCACTTCAGGGCCCTGTGTGACCCAGCCGCTCATGATGACGCGCCCGGCCGCTTCGGCTTCGCTCTCGCCCAGCAATGGAAGCGCAACGGGGATGGTTTTCCGAATATCTGACATAGATTTTCCCTTTTGTCGTGAAATGCCCGGTAAAAATGAAGTTACGATTCGATTTTAGAATTTTAAAGCTTGCGCAAAGATAGGCTATTGTTGAAACTCGACATCGACCCAGTAATTGGAGGCATTCCAGCTCTGGTTCGGGAAACCGCCCGCACCGTAAAGGTATACGCCGTTGCCGCCACTCTCACCGTCGGCCAGTGCCCGCAGCGGGCCATTGGCGGCTCCCGCTCCCGCGAAATACCCGCTATCCACTGCATACCGCCCTGCAGGCGCATGATAGGATACGACATAGGTGGTGTTTGCAGCAATGGGGACCGGCGTCGGCAAAGCCTGGAACTGCCAGCCCGAAGCCGTTTCGTTGGTGTAGGTTACGCTGGCCAGCAGCGTCCCGGCTGCTGTCCACAAGCTGCCCACATGGACACCGGTATTGGCGGCCCCCTTGTAAAAATAAAGCCCTGTGATGAATCCGTCCTGGGTACTTTGAAATTTCATGCCCAGCTCTACGGCACCGGTGTCCGAATCCGACTCAATCGCCGGTACCACAGCCGCATCCCAGATGCGGTAGGTGACCGGAGTCCCGGCGGCGGCGGTGGTGAAGGACCAGCTGAAGTCAGCCGCCAGGGGGTTGCCGGCAACGTCTGCAACGCCTCCTGAGCCCCCCCTTACGACCGCCGTATAGGTCGCCGAAACCGCCAGCGATGCATCGGGAACCAGCGTCGCCGTGTTGGTGCCGCTGTCGTAGGCGACCGTCGCAGTTACCGGTGCATTCGCCGCATCGAGCAGCTCGAATGTCGTCGTGCCGATCGTCGCCGCATCCATCGGCTCGCTGAAGGTAACACTTACGGCGGTTTGCGGGCTCACGTCGACCGCTCCGTCAGCCGGCACGGTCGAGCTGACCGTCGGTGCCGTCGTGTCAGGCCCCACATCCGTCTTGAATACGACATCCACCCAGTAGTTTGTAGACCCGAAGCTTTGATCGGGGAAGCCGCCGGCGCCGTATTTGAATAGGCCATTGGGCCCATCCTCGCCGTCGGCCAGTGCCCGCAGCGGGTACCTGGCAACGCCAGAATTCGCGAAATAGCCCTCGTCGCCCGAATAATTCCCAGCCGTGGTGTGGTAGGATGCGACATAGGTCGTGTTGGCCGTTATCGCCACCGGGGATGGAAAAAGCATCTCCTGCCAGCCGGTGGCCGTCTCGTTGACAAAGGTCACGCTGGCCAGCAGCGTC
>Ga0256841_1000974_pt1 | contig 26766 bp, 16 predicted proteins | sample 356308metaG_FD_185971 | JGI IMG/M metagenome (GOLD analysis project Ga0256841, IMG submission 185971) | Hydrothermal vent microbial communities from Mid Atlantic Ridge, Atlantic Ocean - 356-308 | ecosystem: Environmental > Aquatic > Marine > Hydrothermal vents | place: Atlantic Ocean: Mid...
AAAAAAGACCGATCTAAAGTCATTTCGCGAAATTATACTAAAACTGACTATTTTAAACTTTTCGGACACGAAACTTTTTAAAATTTCAGTATTAACCGAAACTCATACATCAATCCTTCAACACCTCCTTCATCACAATATGCGATCTGACCGTCCCGAAACCGGGCAGATGCAAAGTATAGTACTTTATCAGATTATCGAGGAGCAATGTTCGAATTTTCGAAGATATTTGCAATGTTGACAATTCGTCAAAAGAACAATTCATAAGACTATTCATATATTCGGAGCCCGGCATTACCAACAAAAACTCGCCCGGTAAATCCTCTTTCTTAAACATACCTTCCTGAAGGTCGAAGACATTTGCCTGCTTGGAAAAATTATTTTTCGGGAAAAAACCGAGAAATTTGGTCAGGTGAATCAAAAAGAGAAGATGAAAATTGGGATTTACCATTGTTTGCATATCCAGCAATTTCATACTCTCAAAAACGAACCCGAACAAGTCAATATTTTGCTCCTCTTCTTTGATTGCTTTGGAAATAATTTCATTTATAAAAACAGCAATGGCGCTCTTCTTCATATTAAACGGTATGGAAGTATAAGTATATCCCGGTCTCAGTTCCCGTATAGTTTGCAGGCTCTTTTTTTCTTTGTGATAAACTTCCATATCAACAAGCGAGAGATTCTGAAGCAGTGCAGGTTTAATTTTCGCACTCTTACTTCTTACGCCCCTAACCATATAACTCTGAAGCCCGAATTCCTCTGTGTAAATCTTTATAATAAGACTTGTTTCGGAGTACTTAACTCTGCTCAGTACTATTCCTCTGGTTTTGTAAAGCATTATCAGTTCACGAAAAGGATTTTGGTAACAATGGTCTCGGAGCCGTCACTATTGGAAGCAAAGACAAGATAGACACCGGTCTGAGCCCTTCTGCCGTCGAAATTATTACCATCCCAGATGGCCTGACCACCTTCGGCAGTACCGGAATAAATAAGATTTCCGTTAATGTCAGTTATTTTAAAATCGGCATCACGAACAAGACCTACGATGGCAATAGTACCGGTATAACCTGGTCGCACCGGATTAGGATATGCATATACATCGCTATTGGCAGGTCCGCCTCCGGTTGCAGTACTTTTATATGATATCAATCCCTTTGAAGTACCGAAAAAGACCTCTCCGTTATTCTGATTTATGGAGATACTTGTAATATTATTTGAAAACAGCGGACTGTTTTCAGCGGTAAAATGGTGAATCTCTTTCTGTCCGTCAGGGGAGAGCTTATAAACTCCGGAACGGTCCGTACCTATCCATTTATTATTTGCACCGTCAACGGCAATTGCAGTTATGGTCTCCGTAACAAGAAGAATATCGGCATTATTCGTTCCGTCATTACGCGGAATTAATATTTGCTGGGCATCAAAATTATAATTAGTAAATATATTCTCCGGAGAATAAAAAACGGCAGGGCCTTTATCCGTTCCAATCCAAACCTCACCATCAAGATCATTTGCAAAACTATAAACTTTATTTCCGGGAATGGCACCGTTTCCGACGGATGCCGACAGTTTTTTATATTTATCATCCGAAGGATCCGTTATTGTTCCGTTGTCGGTAAAAACAAGTAATGATGAAGTTTCGCGCATAAGTATCCACTTCTGACCGTAGGAATCAATCATCAACCCTCCAATATCCTTACCGCTTGAACCTGACCCGACATAAAACGACCTCCAACTTCCCTCGGGTGAAGAACCGGGCATCCTCACCGACAAAACATTATTGGCTCCCGAATTAGTAACCCATAAGTTATTATCAGCATCAAAAGCTATACCTCCTACTTTTATTACCGGAGCACCTTCAATCAGGTTATACTGTAAAGAGCTGTTCGACGTATTATAAACCCTGACAAGTTCATTATTCATAAACTCACAAAGACCTCTGTTCCAGGAACCCGTAAAGACATTATTCGGATTTGCAGGATTAACGCCAACACTCAGCATATCAAGAATTGTGTCAAAAGCCGGAGTGTTATTCTTGTCATAGGTTTTCCATTCATTATCAATAAATGATGAAGCACTTGCCCTTTTCCAGGTATTCTCCCACGAGGGGCCCCTGCCGCCCGGCACTGTCCATAATGCCCCTCCGGCAGCCGATGTGGCAAAAACACCTATTGTTTTAGGTCCGTTGGGATACATAAAAGTATAATTACCGCCATTGTTCCGGCGTACAAGTCCGTTCCGGTTATCAGCTATCCACAATAAACCGTCAGATACCGTAACATCCCTTACATCCGGACTTACACCATTGCCGTAAGTCCATATTGAGGAAACAAACTGAGCATCATTTTCATAGGTCTTTACGGAATATCTGTAAGAAACATATAGAGTGTTGTTTATTGATTTAAGACTAAAAACATCACTTGACGAAAAAACATCCATATCATATTTCCACTGACTACCATCGAAATAGATAATCGTATCATTGCCCCATTCGGAACTATATTTGTTAGCATAAATATATCCGTCATTAAACTGGATTTGATTATATTGCGCATTGGGAAAAGGAACGCCAGTATCCTGCATCCAAGATTCAAAATAAGCAAGGTTGGGACTATCAATATCGGCATAATAAATTCCATTGTCCGTCGCGGCAAAAAAGGATGTATCGTTGTATGTCAGGTCGTAAACCGCAAGATGACTGCCATTAGGACCGATATAGTACGTATCGGAAACTTCCTCATCGTCAATATTAATAACCGTAATACCGTATCCGCAACATATATAAGCCAGATTGTCAATAAACCTGATATTATACAACTCCTTTTCTCCGGGTGGTATGGCATCGCTGTTAATGATGTCGGACATGTTAATTATATCCGTTCCTTTTATCAAATCAAGGTTTGTATTTGAGTATCCAACCACAAGAGTATTTGTCGGGTCGTTAAATGCTATCTTTGAAATGCCTATATCGCTCAAACCGGATATTTTTGTCATCCTGGTCAGAGTATTATCTGCCTTATCAAAATAAAAAAGACTGTAGGGTGTGGCGCAATAAATAAATCCGTTACCAGCGGTAACCGAAGTTGTACTGTTATAGGGCAAATGGTCTCTCCATTCACCTATTCCGATATCCTGAGAAAAAAGTGCGGATAAAAAAACAAATTGAACGGTAAAAAAAGTCAGGAGTTGTTTCATCATTAATTTTAATTATTATTCAGTGCAAAAGTAAGACTTTCATAATAACTGATTTTATTCAAATTTATTATATTTCAAAATCTTCTTTTATCAGTTTTACAAGTTCGTCAACGGCTTCAATTTCATCAATATTCTTTTTAATAATCCGCTGCTTTTTATAAAGAGTTATCTTTCCTTTCCCTGCTCCCACATATCCGTAATCGGCATCGGCCATCTCTCCGGGGCCGTTCACAATGCAGCCCATAACACCAATTTTCAGCCCTTTCAGGTGACCTGTCCGGGCTTTGATTCTCTGAAGTGTATCCTGAATATTGAATAATGTTCTACCGCAGGAAGGGCAGGCAATATATTCGGTTTTTGAAATGCGGTCGCCGGTCGCCTGAAGTATTCCGAATGATATTTCCGCAATAAATGCCGGAGACACGGAGTCCGATTCAATCCAGATGCCGTCGAGAAGTCCGTCAATGAGAAAATAAGCAAATTCCCCGGACGCTCTAATTAAAAAATCATCGTTATTCAGGTTTTCATACTTCCTTTTAAGGATTATAGGACTCTTCCGGTTAATCGCACCAAGCTCTATTAAAAAATCCTTAACCTCTTGAACAGGCATGGAACCATCATATTCCAAAACAACTATTTTGTTTTCATTTGATTTTAAAACGGTAATGTCACTATTCATATTACAGGTGACATATTCTATTGTCCGTTCATTATTTCCGGTATCCGTAAGAATATTTCCGGCAAAAATATAATCGGGCAAAAACCGTCCTGTAAATTCAAACCCGGCTTGGCTTCCCTTCGACAATATCACAACAGGGACCCTTTTTGCGCCGGCTCTGCCTATGCTTTCCGAACTTCTTCTTTTATAATTTGTTGATAATGACTCCGTTGCCAAACCTGTTTTCCTGTTTTCAAAAAATCCGGCAATCGTTTTTGCCACGGGAATTTCAAATTCCGGGTCTTCGGTAAGCGAAACACGTATCGTATCACCAATACCGTCGGAAAGCAGTGTTGCAATACCGGCAGCCGATTTTATCCGTCCGTCTTCGGCATCACCGGCTTCCGTCACCCCGAGATGGATAGGATAGTTAAACCCTTCGTCAAGTAATGTTTTTACCAGTAATCTGTTTGCCTGTACCATTACTTTTACGTTACTTGCTTTCATTGACAGCACAATATTATGGAAGTCAAGCTCATTGCATATCCTTACAAACTCCATTGCCGATTCAACCATACCTTGCGGCGTGTTGCCGTAGCGTGCAAGAATCCTTTCGGAAAGAGAACCGTGATTACTCCCTATTCTTATTGCAGTATCATGTTCCTTGCAAATAGTGATAAGAGGTCTTATTCTCTCTTTTATTTTTTCAGTTTCCGCTTTATATTCGGCATCCGAAAAGTCAACCTTTCCACGGTTTTTATCAATATAATTACCGGGATTTATTCTGACTTTTTCCACAATTTTTGCAGCAACTTCGGCAGCCTTGGGATTGAAGTGAATATCGGCAATCAGGGGAATTTGGTATCCTCTTTTTTTCAACGCCCTTTTAATTAAGGCAAGATGTTCGGCTTCCCTGACACCCTGAGCCGTAATCCTTACCATTTCGCAGCCCGCCTCAATCATTCTTATTGACTGCTCAACCGTTGCAGCAGTGTCGAGGGTGTTTGTCGAAGTCATGGATTGAATGCGAACGGGATTGTCACCTCCGAGAGCAAGACTCCCTATTTTTATTATGCGTGATTTATACGTTTTCATGTCCTTACCTCTTAGAACGCCAAAATATCATTTTCATTCGAATCGGCAATCAATTCGCCTTTAACCAGGCGATTTTGAACCTGAGTAAAAATATACAGAATAATATTACGAAAACTAAGATCATTAATAGAAGTGTTTGCAAAGATAGTAAAAACCGGCTTTTTTTCATGTCTAACATGAAAAAAGGACGGATATTTCTTACCGAAGCGTAAAAGGTTTGCAAAAAACAAACCTGTTCAGCATCAGTTTATTTATTAATTAGTCCCAGTCCCTCCAAAGCGGAAACATCGTTGGGAGTGTTCATCAGAACTTTATGGAATAAAAGTTCCGCTTCCTTTGTTTTACCAAGCTTAAAATTCGTCCAGGCATACATCAAAAGGCCGTCGTGGTCGAAGGGAAAAAGATTAACAACCTTCTCAAAATATTTCAAAGCGGTTGTATAATCTTCATTTCCGTAAAATATTGATCCCATACGGTAGTTAGCCGTGACATTTTGCGGGTCAATGGCAAGTATGTCGGAATATTGCTTTTTTACAGTTTCCCATTTACCCATTGCCGACGCAGGATACACATACCCGAGTTTAGCTTCTATTGACATTGGTTTAAGTGTGATCGCTTTTTGATAGAAAGTAACGGATTCGGTAAAAAACCCGGCCATATAATTCAACCAGCCGAGACGCAGGTTGACCTCGTAAGAATTTTCGTCGTAAACTTTCTTTAGTCCGTCAATGGCTTTGGAATAGTCACCGTTGTACTCGTCCGTATAGCTTTGTGCAAAGGCTTTTTGAATAGCCTCATAATCCTGACCGTAAGAGTAGCTTCCGAAAACAAAACATAATACAATAAGAATAACCTTGATTTTCATAATTTCCCAATTTTATAATAGTAATACGTTAAACGTTGCAAAATTAGCAATATTTTCAGACACACTGCTTTTTTACCGTTCCGTTATATTGAACTTTTATTTTATTTCCCTACACGAGTGCCTAATTCCGTGCAGCCGCAATTTTTTTATTTTTTAACCTTATCAGAAAGTTTAATTCGTGCATTCGCGGCAATTACAAAAAACTTGCTGATTTGAAGCCCTCTTCAAAATAAAATCTGCGAACAAGCATCAAAGGTGTCATCTCAAAATAAAAGTTTACAGGATTGATATTGGCAGGTGGATTTGCCCAAAGTTCTACTGTGGATTTTTCTTTCTCTTTCATCAATGCTTCGGAAATATTTTCCGGCAATTTATCTATATCAATCACCTTTCTTGAATCGGCCGGCACATAAACGGGTTTCTTATAATGATTGAACATTAAGGATAGAGGAAAGGTGCCGGTTTTATTTAAAAAACCCTTTTTTGTAATAAGATCCGCGCCAAATATGGCAAGGTCAATATCCCGCATAAACTTACCAACTGCATCTTCGTGAATAAAGATAACCCGAAAACCCAACGAAGCAATAAACTCCGCCTGGACTTTTCCCTCACCCGCCGGAGAAGAAAAAGTCTGATAAACAGTCACGGGAATTTCCTTTTCCGACAGCAGGGCAAAAAGTTTGTGAATTGCAGAGCTGTTGCTGTGAAGCAAAACGTTTTTATTCCTCAGGTCAACATCTTCTAACAAATTTCGGCAGGCGGAATCGAGTGAAGTTGCCCATTTTCGGCTGTAATTTTCAATAAACTCAAGAAGATTGTCGTTTTTGTCTTTCAATAACTCACTATTAATGGAATTCACAAAATGAAAGAGTACAGCAAAATTTGAATGGCGACCAAGCAGTTTATTCAACATATTGCCAATTAGCGCCTTATCAATCCGCTCATTTCTTAAAAGGTAATCTTTGACAGCCTCGACAGTATTGTTTAAAACAGTTGTCGAACCCGATTTATTATCCGAAAGAATTAGTTCTATATCATTCTTAAAGGTATTCATTACTCAACAACAATGAGTTTTATAAGATCAACTTCGTCACCGGAAATATATCTGCAAAGATAAATACCGTCTTTTAATCCGGCACCGTCATCGTTAGTAAGGTTAAGGGTTATCATATTTGAGTTTGCCGGAATTTTTTTACTTAAAACATTATTCCCGTTAATATCGAAAATATCAATTGTAGCACCAAGGAATGAGGGTGATTCGAATATAAAAGTCGTACGGTCGCTTGCAGGATTCGGGCGGCAATAAAAATTAGACGAATGAACATCTTTCTCATCTATGGAAGTAATAATGCCGTCCATTCCGAAGAAATCAAGAATGCGTGCCATCAACGTTTTCTTTGTCGAGGGAAACAGATTATCATCAAGCCCGCCGAAGTCAATTGTCGAAGCCACTGTTTTATAATTGCCCGCATCATTGGCAACCATAAAGTCGTAGTTTTCATCATTGCCTTTGATAATTGAAAAAGCATTATTTTGCGGGACGAGGTGATAATTAAACAATTTCATATCACCGGAAAAGTTGAATATCATATCTTCGGTAAATGTTCCGGCAACTCCAAATACGGAATCAATTTGATGCCATCCGATATATTGAGTAGCGACGTCGAACATCGGGTGAACGGCAGTTTGAGGATCATCATACCAAGTAAGTCCTCCTTCCATATAGATATTTCCTCCGTTATTTAAAAAGTCTGCAAGTGCCTGACCCTGCCATCCGATCAAAACATAATTACCGAATTTCCTGCCCAAAAGGACAATCAGATTTTGATAATCATCAAGATCTTCAGGAAACATTACAGTGTAACCATAATCCACATCAAGTTCATCAAGAGCCGATAATATCCCGGGACTTGAAAGTAATTCGGGATCAAGGTCAATAACATAAACGGGATACCTTCCGATAATTAAGCCGAAGGTATCTGTCAACTGCTGCAAACCTGTAGAGTTAAGCTGAAAAGCAAACTGCGCAATATGACCGATGGAAACTTCTTCGGCTACCGAAACACTTACCGAAGCGAATTTCGTTTCATTGACAGCCAAGTCGCCATAGTCCATAACTCCCGAAGAATTAAACGTAATATATTCGTCTTCACTACTAAGCAATCCTGTGACCCCCGTAGCATCGGCATGGCCGGAATTGACTACAGAAACCTGAATATCAGCGGTTTCACCCGGATCAAGTCTGTTGTTGTCATTATCAACTACGACAGCCGGTTCGATTGCAAGAAACGGCGCGTAAATTTCATTGTTAAGATTAACTTTCCATTCGTCATCATCCGATCCGATATTTAACGCCAAAACAATATTATGCAAATCAGGCACACTTTCAGAGATTTGAAAAGCAATGGCATCGGTTAAAACAACCGTTTCCCCGGGCCCGATATCGCCAATGAACTCCGATGTGTCAATCATTGTAATATACTCATCATCAACCATTGCAATAAGTTCCGTATTGCCGATTGTCTGACTTCCCGAATTCACAAATTCAAAACTGTAATACGCAGTTTCTCCGAACTCCAGCTTATCATCATCACCCGATTGCACACTCCAGGTAAAGGTAAGACCGGTTGACAGTTGATAGTTTTTAACACAGGAAATTCCGTCGGCATCCGTTACTCTGATTCCAAACTCAAGAATATCCGACGATTCACCGGCATCAATAGTCAGTAATCCCGAATTATCAATTGAGATATATTCGGGAAAACCCAAAGGGAAATATGTCAGTTTAATATCATCCTCAAGAGGAGGAATATTTGAAGCGGATGAAATCTCCATATTCCTGCCGTCACCTTTTGAAATTCCCGTTATCCAGGTTGATGATGCCGAGGGAAAAAGCCCGGAATAAAAGTACTCTATTTCACCGTTTGGAAATAGCTTCACCGTAAAATCCACGGGAGTATTCGACCCGTCTTCGAGAGTGGCTTTATACCTGAATGCGGCATAATTTTCATTTCCTTCATACCAGATTCCCTTATCAGCCGAGTTTGGAATATCCAAATCCTTATTGAGCATAGGAGCTATCATCGGCTCATATTTGAACAACAGCATATCGTTCACCTGATATGGTAACGGCAAACCGGTTTCACGGAACATAATAAAGCCGTTTTCGTGAATCACCAGGGAATCAATCAGTCTTCCGTAAAACGGGAATTCAAAATCCAGGGTTTGTTTTGCATACTTGCCGTTTATCATAGTCAGTTTTGTTCCGCCAACGACAGGATAAGAAATTCCTTCCTGTGTTTCGGTATAATTAAGCTCCACATCCCATTTATAAGGCGTAGTTCCGCCCGAAGCTTCCAATTGTTGAGTATATACGCCGCCCGCCACATAAGGAGGTAAATCCTCGGTTTCGATTGTCACTTTATCGAAATTTACCGGATGGACAACAGATACGACTGTCAAGCCGTTTTCAACAAGAGGAACATTTGTCTGTTGACAAGGTATTTCAACCGTTCCGTCGGTATAATCCATCAGTGAAAAACCGACAATTTCACCGGTTGCAGTATTTCCGGGATCATTTTCACGAACTTCAAAAAAGAATTTGGCAGGCTGACCATTTTCCACGTAACTCAGTAAAGAAGTCACATCCAGTCCGAATTCAATTGTTTTATCCGATTCGGAATTACCACCCTGCATATAATGATCTCCACCCTGATAGTTAAATATCGGGAAATCCATAGTATATTCAGGGGTCAATGAAGATGTATCGGACGAAACACCGGCCAGCACCTTTATTTTATTTCTCGAATTATGTTTCAAAGTAATTTTATAGGTGATTTTGGGTTCATACCCGGCATTCCCGTCAATTACGGTAACCGATTTATTCCAAATTCCCCCATCCTGTTTTTCTTCAGCCAGCACTTTATACATCACATAGCAAAAACCTTCGTTAGCCCAGTAATCTCCCCAACTGTTCACAAGTCTTACGGCACCGATTTCCCAGTCTTTCATTGTTACTTCGCCATCGCCGTTAATATCAATATCATTGGTATATTGACCATCATTGTTATAATCATATCTGACGGAGTCGTTCCAACCTACTAAGGTCATCGAATGGCCCGTATAAGCTCCAAATTCGGTTATAACGGCCTTACCTGCCTCCGGGGTTCCGTTAGGCAGATAGGTATAGCCGTCAAAGTCGGTATAAAAATTTGCAAGACCACCATGTTCCGAACCATCCAAATGGTCGTTAAACCAGTTTTTTAAAGTGAGCAATCCCTCTTCATCTCCAACATAAATTGAGTAAACGTCATTAATTCTGTTAAACATTCCGCTGTAATAGATGTCGTAGCCTGATACCCATTCCTTCAGGTCTTCCCCCATTCCGCCATAGTCGGCAACATTTGGAGTTCCATTGTGTATTATGGCATCAAAAGTATATAAATAGCAAACCCCGATACCATTCTCCCCACTGTTATAAAAGTTATACGCATGTTGCGGAGGATATTGATTCTCAGGGATATCTGCAGGCAGGTTTCTGAGACGGTTCATCTCATAGGTAAAGACATAGCCGATTGTGGAGGCCTGCCCGCACGACCAGCCAAACTGATTAAATACAGGTCTGAAATAAGGCAATTGACTGTTGTCAAGACTATACTCGAGTAAAGGAGCCTTTTCGCCCTTATAACTGTCCGGCAATGTAAGTTCCGGAAGATTAACAAGATAAATGGAGTCGTTTGCAGCTATTTTTTTTGAATAGTTCTTGTAATTCTGAGAGTTCACAAGTTGCATTCCCATCACAAATACGGAAAGTAATAGAAGTTTTATTTTCATCATTAAAACAAAATTTTAGGGATTGCAATATACAAATATTTACAAAATCTGCAAGATAAAACAAGTTAACGGTAGCAAAAAATCAGTTAACGGAACCTCTCTATCGTCCCTGAACCGTAAGTTTAGTAGTAAAACTTCCTTCTTCTCCGCTGATCCGAATAATATACAAAACCGGTTTCAGTTCGGGAAGGTCAATATTCATTATTCCGCCGTCACAATAAGTATCATCGGAATTATAAACCGCCTGTCCGAAGAGATTATAAATAGTAATATCATAATAATCCTTCATCAGATAATCGGATTTTATGGAAATCTTATCGGTTGCGGGTTGCGGAAAAATTGTGATCTCATAATTATATGACAGACTGCTGCTGCTTGACGAAGGATTCCAGATGGCATTGACCCATTCGGGATGATCAATAAAAGGATTCCTGTTTTGCTGATAACCGTAGATGACATCGTTGCGGTGCATCTCAAAGTCATCGGGAGGATCCTGAATATTCCACTCCAGAAGGTCTGAGAGTTTTCCGTGTTCCGGCTCGGGATAGGTGTTTATCTGATCAACGACCTCAAGATCAGGCTCGCCGTTATCACCTTCATATCTTACGGCCATATAAAATATCATTCTTGCAACATCACCTTTCACCTCATCACGCGGCTCCCAGGTATATTCGGTATAATAGCAACCCGTTGCCTCAGGGTGCTGCTGACCGCCCATAGCAAAATCCTTATGACCGCGCGAACTGTTAACGGAAGCATCGGTTGGCCTGATATGATGAGCATCAGTACCGCAAGGAGGATTGGTACCAAAACCACCGTGCGACTTTGCCCACACATGCTCCCTGTTCCAGTCATTGGCTCCGCCACCAAAGGAATTTTTACTTTGCGACCTTCCGGTGTAAAGTAAAATGACATTGTTCGGATTATCGGGATCCTCATCAGTGTCTTTAAGAATAAAATCACGAAGGTCGTTGTAGGAATATTCCACATGTCCTTTAATGATATTGTGTAATGCAGCCTTTAATGCTGCTCCGCTAAGCCCCTGAGCATCATCATAGTAACCCGCCGGTATTTGAGCAATAAGTCCGAAAGAAAGGCTAATCAGTAATGAGAAGAGTAAAATTTTAATTTTCATAAAAACAACTTTTAATTTTGCTGCAAAGTTACTTTAAAAACCGGAATTACAAAATTGAATTTTGATTTTGTACCGTTTAATATTGCACATCACTTTTCTACAACATCATTTTTCAAAAACCTTATTTTTTTATAACTTAACTTTCGCAAGTTGTTATGTTTGCCACGAATACACGAATTATGTATGTTTTTTAATTGAGTGCAATGAATTTTTCCTTTCTTTACTAAAGGTAAAAAAGTAAAATTTGATATTATTTATTATTTTTATTCGTGCATTCGTGGCTATTATATCCATAATATTTTACTTGCGAAAGTTGAATTTATAATAATATGCCGGGAGGGTTCATTCTTAAATTCCGGCACAAAAACATAACTTTTTCTCAGAATATGCGTACCAAAATGCTACTACTCAACACTATTTTTCCGGATTTGAGACTTGAAACGAACTAAAAAACTACCTTTTACTAATTGTAATTCAGACACTTGCAATATTGGCACAATAATTACATTATAGTTTATCGGTTAACCGGCCAAAATCAAAGTTAATTTGATTTGTTAACCGATTCTAAAAAATTATGCTTAGATATACGGAAATAATATTAGAAAAAGTAAGCTTCAACAAAGAGCTTTTTAAAAACGAGCTTAAAAAGTCATTACGATGGTTGAAGAAAGAAGAGGTATTCGTATTACGCTCCTGGTGTGTAGTAAAATTCGGCAAAACACACGGAGATATCATCCGGGATGTTTTCAGCATGTAAATGGGAGATGTTATGAGTTATGATTCTTATGACTTTTAACCGTTGACGCATCACATCCGGCTACCCTTCTTTTAATATGTTTTTGTCATATCCGACGGTACCGCAATGATAAAATCGGCACTGTTTTTAAAATCATCCGAAAGAGGTTTAATGGTATCCTGTTCAACCGTTGTGACAGTAAGTATTTTCAATTTGGGAGCTGCCTGCTTCAGCCACCATACAATACCTTCGTGATTATCGGAATGATATGAGCCCTCATAATGAAAAAACAAATCACCCTTTTTCCAATTCTGTAAAATAAAATAAGCCATGGTAGCATCCTTTATAGCCTGAGCCTTAGGAATATTGGCTGTAACATGACCGCCCATTCCACCCATCATCTCAATCATTGACTTGTAGCACTCAACTTCCGGGTCATACTTTACAGGTAAAGGTGCGATCAGTTTTTTTGCTTCCGGGCTAAGACTGTCAAGACCTTCAAAACCCTTTTTGTTTACAAGTGCGGCATATCTGCGCGGAATATTTGTTGCAACGAATTTCAATTTGTTCTCTTTTGCAAACTCCACAAGGGGTTTATAATCCGTTGAATAGTTAGGCCATAACTTTGCCTCCGCCTCGAAATTCTTGGTTTTTATCAAACCTGATAAATATTCATCAAGAAGCAACTGGTTATCCGACTCAAACATCTCGGCACCAAGCACAAGTTTGTCCTTTTTAATATCATAAAGTGATTTGGTAATTTCCAGCTCAAACCAGTGACTGATGGGATTGTTATGCAGCTCACCAAAGAAAACGACATCGGCTTTTGCCAGCTCTTTAATCATTTTATTATATTTTATTTCCTTCCCGTCGGCATTATACAACTCAAAAGCCTTTTTATCACTTTTCATAGCTACAAAAACTACAAACATTGCAAATAGTAAAATCCTGTTCTTCATCTTAATTTTCTTTTAATTCATCAATAAGTTTTTTTCTAACCTTCTCTTTTATGGGTGAGGCATTACCCTCTTTATCAATTTTCACAAAGACCATCTCCGTGGAACATACACTGTCTTCGACCGCATCCGAGAACATAACCTTGCGCGCTTCAACGGAAATGGTAATTGAGCTTCGTCCCACTTTCAACACTTTGCCGTATATTCTGATATGCTCTTTTACCTTCACCGGCTTTTTGAACAAAACCTCGTTTATCTTAACGGTAACAAGATTGGGAGTGCAACATTTTACGGCAGCAAAACTTCCTCCGGCTTCGTCCATCCAGGCCATCAGAGTACCTCCGAAAAGATTTTCGTTAACACCGATATCGCTTGTCTTGCATATTTTTGTTGAAATGAGCTCCATTGGTTTATGTCATTTATGCTTTTTCTCTTTTTTCAGTTCATCGGAGTGAAAAGCAGACGGAAGTAAACTTTCCATCCCTTCAACAACCTGAACCACACCCGTTTCCCCCATCATAATAATGCGGAGTTTATTATTAAAGCGGTTCTCGGTTTCCGCCATCACCTGCCTGCAGGCACCACAGGGAGCTACAGGTTCCTCAATGGTAAAATTCTCAGCTTTTGCAGTTATGGCAATAGCTTTTACAGGAACATCGGGATAAACCGAAGAAGCATAAAAAAGAGCAACTCTCTCGGCACATAATCCCGAAGGGTAAGCGGCATTTTCCTGATTGTTTCCGGTAATTATCTCACCGTTTTCAAGTAAAACTGCAGCTCCCACCCGAAAGGCAGAATAAGGTGCATAGGCATTACCGGCTGCCTCAACAGCTTTAGCAAGCAACATACTATCCTCAGATTCAAGCTCTTCTATGCCATCATACTCCGTTATAACAAAAGAATGTTTTATTTTTCTCATTAATTATGTTTTATTGACAAGGCGAAAATACAAAATAAATTGTAACGGAAACCGTAATTTTTAAAACCGTTTAAAAAGTTTGACGGGAATTTGCTTGTTGATACAAGTTTACCGTTCCCTGATTTTTTCATACCGTTAACTTTTTTTTGTTTGCTTTTTAACAAATCTTTATTACCTTTGAAACCTGATTTTTCTAAGCCGAAATGCAGTGATTTTAGAGTTATTAAATAAAGTAGTGTATTTATTCTCTTTAAACGGGAAGGCGGGAGAAGTATGTCGTCTGTATTTTGTTGAATATCAGCGCATTACCCCCCCCTCAACTATCTAATTCACAAGCATTTACGGCTTTTGCCGTATTTAACGACAATTTTTGTCCTTAAAATATGGCTTTTCTCATTGTTTTAAGTTCATTGAATTCATCCGTAAACTTCGAAATTCGAGAAAGAAGACGAATGAAAATTTATTTATTAACTTAAAACATTGAGGATATGAAAAAGAAAATTTTATTTTTATTGTTGATAACAGTTATGGCGGTTACAAATATTTACTCACAACAATCATTAGGACATTGGGTGCTTGTTGACGAAGCAACAATAACTCCACTGAATCAAAATGTAAAAAATTATACATTTTATAATGGAAATATTGACAACAATAATATTGATATTACGGATATAGACATTAACACCTTACAAATTTTTGATAATGACAAAATACGAATTTCCGACGGTGTTTATGATAAAAACGACAATCTTATTTTCTATCTTATTAATAATAAGGTTTTCGATGTATCAAACAATGAGGTTGGGCAGTTAAGTTACGGAAATTCCTATGCAAACACAATGGGACCCGAACTAAGAATAATGCAAAAACCCGGAACCACAAATGTATATCAGGTTTATTATACTTATTATGTTGACAACGGACAACAAGAAGTAGATAAAGGAAGTTTTGCATATGTTGACATAACTAATAATAACGGAACTATAACCATTGGTAATTCGGAAGTTATTACATCATCACCGGATTGGAATGTGGGTTTTGCACTTGATTTTACGGTTATTGACGATTGGTATGTTTATTACACAACATCCTCAAACGGCGTTTATCGCCAATCAATACTGCCTGACGGTACTGTTGACCCTAATTCTGTTCAAGAAATAATTAACGAAGATGAGCCCATAATCGGTAATTATCATAAATTTGCAGCTTATAATTTCGAGCTGAAACGTGATGAAGACGAAAATGTGGTTTTTGCTTGGGTTACTAACAAAGATATCGGAAAAGGAGAATTGTACATTTGCAAATTGCAAGGAAGCGACATTACGAATAAGCAAATTGTAAAGCATCAGGTAAGCACAAACAGAATCAACGGAATTGAATTCTCAACCATTGAAGACGAAGAGAATGTAATATATCTTTCGATTGAAAACGAAGGATTGAAAAAACTTGCGGATTACATGTCTCAAAATCCGACGATTACAACCGTTTCAAACGGCACTTCTTTCGCAAACACTTACGTACAGGAAGGCCCGGACAAAAGCATATATGCCGTAAAAGACGACGGCTCCAAATTGGGTAGAATAGAATATCCTTCGGGTGTATTCGACAACAGTACGGAAGATATGAATTACACAACATATTTGCCGGGAGAAAACGACATCAAACGGTTTTTCCTTCCCGAACGGACAGGTGTTTTCAATATGATTGATTTTACGGTTGAAACCGGATATATTGATTGTGAATGCCCTTCGGGTGAAATAACTTGGGCACAAGTACAAAATCTTGAAGGAGGTGAATCTCCGTATTATTTTACTTGGTATAACGGTAGCGGGACTGTTTTGCTTGAAGGTTGGGGCGAAGACGGAATAGAAAATCTAACCGAAGGTGATTATACCGTTTGCATACACGACAGCAATAATCCTCCCCTCGAAGAATGCTACGATTTTAGTATTGAACTCGATCCCGATCTCTATACAGACTGGAATATGATTGACATATATTCCGGTACTGCAAACTGGAGTAATGAATCAAAGAGATTAAAACAGGGAATATATGTACACGACGGAGCCGATTTTACTATTGAAGGTAGCAACCTGCAATTCGGACCGGAGGCTAAGATTATTGTTGACAGAGGGGCCACTCTTACTCTTGACAACACAACTTTGACTTATTTAAACCAATGTAAATGTCTCTGGAAAGGAATCGAAGTGTGGGGTAAAGCCACTGAAGAGCAATTTGAATTCGAAGATCAATACCAGGGAAAATTGATTGTTGAAAACAACTCACAAATAAATAATGCCGAAATAGCAATACTATTGGCAAAAAGAGACCCCGAAATAGGTATTAATTATGGTTTTACGGGAGGAATTGTTCAAGCTACGGGTGAACAAAGTGATAACTACGCGAAATATATACAATTTCATAATAACAAAACGGTACTTAAAGCAGTTAAATATCATAATGATTATCAAGGATACGAATACGACAACCTTAGTTTCTTCAAACGTTGCAATATTTATACGGATGGTAGTTTTGTTAATAATGACGTCCCCGATGCACAGGTGTATTTGTATGATGTTAAAGGAATAAATTTCCTTGCTTGCAGATTTACAGACAATTATCACGAAACTCCTACTATTTTGGGAATTAATTCCCTTGATGCGGGTTTTAAGGTTGAAGGTATTTGTACGGGGCAAACTCAACCCTGTCCTTGGGATGATATAGAGCCTTCATACTTTTTTAATTTTGCAAAAGCTGTCAAAGCTTCAAGCTTCAATTCTCATTACACGTTCCATATCAAATATACCGATTTTGATGCCAATACCACCGGAGTTTATGCAAGTGATGTTCAGAATTTGAGTGTGCTTTTCTCTCATTTCGGCATTACAAAAGATTATAGCGACGAACAGGAATGCGAAGATCAGGCCAAAACAGCCTCGGGATACGGTATATATATGAGCCAGTGCTCCGGCTTCGCCGTTGAAGAAAACAACTTCTATAAATATTCCGGCGCACCCGAAGGGATTTATACGGGAATATATATTGCCGAAACCCAGGCTACCGACGAAGTATATAAAAACTACTTTGAAGGTTTGAGCTATGGGAACTATGCGGCGGGGAAGAATTGGAGTAAATTACAAGAAAATGGTCTCTCATACATCTGCAATGAGAATACAGGGAACTGGGAGGATTTTACGGTAGAAGATGTACAAAACCAAACTGATGGGATTCAAGATCCTCAGGGTTCAATTGAAATGCCGGCGGGAAATACTTTTTCCGAAAATGCAAATTACAATTTTAATAATTGGGATTATAATGATTGGATAGGCTATTATTACTATGCCCCTTCTCCAGGCACTACGACTGTTTATTACCCTGATATCATTAATCGTGTAACCCGCGAAGAAGTTGTAGGTATCCAAAATCAATGTCCTTCTCATTACGGAGGAGGCGGTGGCGGAAGCGGCACTGATGATAAAGGGATTGTTCTTACACCCGATCAGAAGCAAGAATCCGAAACGGTTTTTTATGATAATTTAAACGATTATAATAATGTTAAAGCTTTATACGACTATTTGAAAGACGGAGGAAATACGAATGCTACATTATCGGATGTGGAAAATGCTATGCCCGATGATATGTGGGAACTACGTTCCGATTTACTTGGAAAATCACCACATTTATCAATGGATGTTCTTAAAGCAACTGCCGATAAAACCGATATTTTTCCTGATAATGTTATTTTTGAGATAATGGCGGCAAATCCCGACGAACTGCGAAAGGAAGAATTGATTAAATATCTTGAAGATAAGGAAAATCCGTTGCCCGATTATATGATTGATGTTTTGGAGCAGATAGTCGCAACAGGTTCAACATACAAATCAATTCTAATTAGTAAAATGTCGCATAACAATCGCCTTATGACAAGGGCTGCAAATGATATCATCCGTAGTTTACTTAATGATACTATTGTTGATAACAACGAATTGCGCAACTGGTTGGACAAAATAGGAGGCAAGCGGGCAGATGAACAAATAATAGCATCTTATATGCAGGAAGGAAACACTATGGATGCTATGAATTTAGCTAATATGATGCCCACACTGTACGCTTATGAAGATGATGAGCTGACCGAACATAACTATTATACCGATATGTTGTACCTCCAAAGTACCCTTGATAATGAAGGAAGGACAATCTTTGAACTTGACAGTACAGAGATTAGCAACCTGGTTTTTATCGCTGAAAACAGCAATGGGACTGCCGGGGTACAGGCAAAAGGAATATTGGAGTTTGCTTACGGTTACCATTATTGCAACTGTATCAATGATGATACATCAGGCTTTAAGAGCATTGGCAGTTTCAATTATGATTCTTTTAATAAAGCATTCGGGCCGGAAATCGAAGTTAAACCAAACCCGGCCAATGAATGGACTTACTTTAACTTCACTTTGCCTGATACTGAATCAGGGGGGATAATTAAAATCTCTGATGTTACGGGAAAAACAATTGAAACATTTGTTGTTGAAGGATATCAAGGGCAGAAGATTTGGGATACCCGAAAAGTAAAACAAGGGGTGTATTTATACACGTTTACTGTTAACGGTATTTCAAGATCAGGTAAAATAGTAATAAGTAAGTAATAGTAATTATGGGGGATGGCCTTTGGGCTTTCCTCCATCAATATATCAGATATGAAAAAAACAACTATTTTACTATTTCTGATTTCCAACTTTTCACTTTTATTTTCTCAAAACTTTCAATTAACATGGCAACAATGTTATGGGGGGAGTGAACAGGATCAAGCGAACGACATAATTGAAGTTACAAATGGATACTTAATTGTGGGATGGACAAAATCAAATGATGGGGATATTTCATTTAACCATGGGATATTGGATGGGTGGTTAATAAAAACCGATAGCATAGGAAATATTTTGTGGAAAAAAACTTATGGGGGAAGCAGTGGGGATGGTTTTGTTAGAATTACTCCTGATAATAACGGAAATTATTTTTTAATCGGAGGCTCTGGCTCTTCGGATGGGGATATAAGCAATGACCCCTACCCTGATTCAGAAGATTTTTGGATAGTTAAAATTGATATAGAAGGTAATATTATATGGGATAAGATAGTGGGAGGTAATGCCGGGGACATAATATATAAAGGTTCACCAACCTTAGATGGCGGTGTGTTGCTTACCGGGTGGACATATTCCAATGACGGGGACGTGAGCGTTAATTACGGGGGAGCTGATACCTGGTCTGTAAAAATAAGCAGCGATGGGGAACTGGAATGGGACTTTACAATTGGGACAGATTGGATAGATAAAGGGCAGGCCATATTGCAAACATCTGATGGGGGATACCTAATTGCAAGCAGTTCTTCAATTCATGAAGACGCTATTGGAAACATAACTTGTACGCCACATTCATATGGATGGGCGGAAGCTGTATTGTTCAAATTAGATTCAAATTTGAACATAGAATGGCAACATTGCTACGGTGGCAGCGACCATGATGGGATAACAACCTTAATAGAGATTAGTGATGGGTATGTGTTCGGTGCGTATACAACTTCCAATGACGGTGATGTGTCTGGATGGCATGGAGATAATGACCAATGGATTGTGAAAATAGATTTTTCCGGAAACATTATCTGGCAGAAATGTCTTGGAGGGTCAAATGGTGAGTTTATAGCAAAAATTTTTAAGAACATTGACGGAAGTTTCACAATTATAGGAGAAACGGACTCAAACGACGGCGATGTTTCCGGCAATCACGGGTTAAGTGAATATAATCCCGATATTTGGTTTGAAAAAATAAGTTCCGAGGGCGAATTGCTGTATCAGAAATGTTTCGGAGGTATAAGTGACGAACGTATATATCACGGAGCAGCAAAAAAGGATAATAACGATTACGTAATTGCAGCTTACACTGATTACGGTCCTTCGTACGATGTTGCCTGTACACCACATGGAGGATATTGGGATGAGGATTGGTGGGTCTTCGAAATAAAAGACTGCGACATTTACACCCCTGCAACACCCGAAACACCAGCGGGTGACGATACGGTCTGTTCAGGGGGAAATACCCAAACGGTTTACGCAACCTTGTCCGCAACAAATGCCTGGTCATACCAATGGAAAATAGAGCCGGAAGAAGCGGGCACAATAACCGGCGACAGCCTTCAAGCCACAATACAATGGACGGAAAACTACGAAGGAAGCGCTGCAATTATGGTGCGCGGTATTAACGACTGCGGCGAAGGCATTTGGTCGCAACCCCGTTTTGTGCAAGTTGTCAACTGCTTAGGCATAGCGGAGCAGCAGGCGGGAGACATCCGCCTTAAAGTTTATCCAAATCCGGCAAGGGAGTTTGTGGTGTTTGAATTGAACAAAGCATCCCGCACCGGCACCATTGTCATCTACAACTCCACCGGAACGGAAACGGCAAGGCTGCAAACAACCGGCAACCGCACAACCTGGCACACCGGAAACATCAAACCCGGATTGTTTTTTTACAGAGTGGAAACGGAAGAAAAGGTTTTGAGCGGGAAAATTGTGATAAGCGGAGGGTAAACCCCTCTGTCAACCTGCGGTTGACATCTCCCCTGAAGGGAAAAATGACCCCTCTGTCAACCTGCGGTTGACATCTCCCCTGAAGGGGAGACCGGCTGTAGTAGTAGGAATAACGGTAGTGGAAATTTATGTTTAATTATGAATTAAAAACATTTTGAAAACAGTTGCAATACCGGATAAACTATCTATTTTGGAGAATGTGAGAATTAGTCTCTCCTTCAGGAGAGATTTAGAGAGGTAAAAGTTGAAAATTGATATTTTTGCTTAAAAGTAAACATTTTGAAAACAGTTAAAGTACAGGATAAATTATCCGTTTTGGAGAATGTCAGAATTAGTCTCTCCTTCAGGAGAGATTTAGAGAGGTAAAGGTGGAAAATTGATATTTTTGTTATGAAAGTAAACATTTTGAAAACAGTTACAATACCGGATAAACTATCTATTTTGGAGAATGTGAGAATTAGTCTCTCCTTCAGGAGAGATTTAGAGAGGTAAAAGTGGAAAACTGATATTTTTGTTATAAAATTAAACATTTTGAATTAGAGAGGTAAAAAACATAAAACAACGCTTATGAAAATCAAATCAACAATACTTTTAACATTGATAACGGTATTTGCATTTTCGCAAGAGCCGGAAATAGTTTGGCAACAATGCTATGATGATACCTGTTATGCTGAAGGGGCGGCCGGTTTCGCCGAATCAGACCAAGGGTTCCTTTACACAACTCATTCTCACGGTTGCTATTTTGTCCCCAATTATCACGGTTATACAGAAATAAAACTTACGGAAGTTGATTCTGTGGGTAATGCGATTTGGGAAAAATGTTTGGGTGGTAGCAATGACGATTACATCGCAGAGTTTCTCAAAATTAACGACTCGACGTATTTCATACTTGGAAAAACCAATTCCATAAACGGGGATATACAATCGGGTAATATCGGTGACTATGATGTCTGGCTTGTTAAAATAAACGATAGCGGCGATATTCTTTGGGAACAAACATACGGCAGTACGGGAACCGATACGCCTGCCAATATTATTTTCCTTCCCGACGGAGGATTTATTTTTACGGCTTCGGTCGAAAGTAACGGAAATGTATCCGTAAATTACGGCGGAACGGATATCTGGATCTGCAATTGCGACAAAAACGGCAATATTATTTGGGAAAAAACAATTGGCAGCAGCGGTGATGACCTTGCTGGAGATATTATGATAAACAGCGTAGGAAACATTATGGTCACCGGCTCTGTTGATACTCTTGACGGAAATATTTCCTGCGACACAGTCAAAGGAAACTTGGATATTATTGTTGCAGAATTGAATATGCAGGGAGATATTATTAGGCAAGATTGTTACGGCGGTTCAAACAGAGAAAATTCCAACAAAATTATCGAAACCGGAGACGGATATGTTATTCTCGGCACAACAAATTCATTGGATGGAGATGTTAGCGGATTTCATTGCAGCGATACAACCGAACAACCTAATTATTGGAAAAATGATATATGGATTTTCAAGACGGATTTTAACGGTAATCTTATTTGGCAAAGAGCTCTCGGCGGTTATGATACGGAAAAAGCAACATCCGTTTACATTACAAACGGTGAAGACTTTATTATTTTCGGCAATACCGAATCAAATAATGACGGTGATGTTTCGGGAAATCATATCATTGACTACGTTACTTATGATATATGGATTGTGAAAATATCTGATGATGGGCAGTTAATTTGGCAAAAGTGTATAGGTGGTGACGGTAACGATGAAGTAAAGTACAAAACTTCAATATTAAAAAAGGGTATATCCGATTATATTATTTTCGCAAAAGGAACCGCTCATACTGCGTATGATAAAGAATGCGATAAAACAAAATGGATGTTTGAAATAAACCCATGTCCCGGATATGAACCTCAAAAACCCGATATCCCCTCCGGCCCCGACACAGTCTATTCCGCCAACCACCCCCAAACAACCTTCACCATTGAACCGCCTGCCAATGCCTGGACTTTCAACTGGAAAATGGAACCCGACACCGCAGGCGAACTGATAGGGTACGGACTTTATGCCGAAGCGGATTGGGCACCGGACTTTAGCGGAACCGTGCAACTGTTCGCCCAAAGTGCAAACTACTGCGGCGAAAGCCAATGGTCCGAACCGAAAACCGTTTCGGTGTTCAACACCATAGGAACGGATGAATATATTGCAAATGAAGTTAGTCTAAAGGTTTATCCTAATCCCGCAAAGAAGTTTGTGGTGTTTGAATTGAACAAAGCATCCCGCACCATTGTCATCTACAACTCCACCGGAACGGAAACGGCAAGGCTGCAAACAACCGGCAACCGCACAACCTGGCACACCGTAAACATCAAACCCGGATTGTTCTTTTACAGAGTGGAAACGGAAGGAAAGGTTTTGAGCGGGAAAATTGTGATACAAAATGAGTGAAAAGATAAAAATTAAAGTAAGGATAATACGGGAAACAAAAACTATCATAGTTATTACTTAAATTTTGACAGGCAAATCGGATTTTTCCATTATTACCCCTTTTTGCAATCTATCGTTTTCCATCATCAACCATAAACAACAGAAAAGAGAATGGAAAAGCAAACAGTGTAACGCCGGCCTGGGTTTCAAGAGTATCTTCCATCAGCATTGACAAAAGCATTGTTATGAAAAAAGCCAGAAAAAGATAATTGCCAAATTTTTTCATTCCGGAAGGCGGATAGAAAAGGGAAAACAAAAACCAGACAAAACCCGTTATTCCGAATGTCGCAAATATTGTAAGGTATTGATTATGCGTCCTGTTAACCCAAAGGTCTTTTGTAAGTCGTGTTCCGGAATGTTCATATTGATAAAAAAAACTGCTACTAATATCACCTGTACCCACACCAAACCAGAAATTGTTCTTCACAATACCAACGGCAGCTTTCCAGAACTCAAAACGCTGCAACAGCGAATGTCCGCTCGGATTACCACCTCTTAAGTAACTGTCATAACTCCACAACAGCTTATAAAGTCGAGTGTTAATACTGAGCTTACGCGTATAATAATAATTGGCTATGCCGAGTTCCACGGCACGAATATCATCCTTGTCAAGTTTTGAAATTCCAGCGGAATCTTTCCGCAACCCTTTGGAATTCAAATATCTGTATAGTGTGTATTTCAAGGGTTGCTCTTTCAGGTCTTTTCCGTTAAAGTCAAAATTGCTCCTTTGTTGCCACTCTTTTTTCAACTCTTTGTCGCAAATATACATTCCTATATAATGGCCGTTCTCAACGGGAAAATTAATGGTATCGTTAATATATTTGTTGCCGTTAACGGTATATTTATCAATGTTTTTTAAATCCTGTGGATTTGGATTCAGATATGATTTTGCAACATCGTGGATATAAAAATATCCGAAAAGAGGAACTATGACGAGTAAAAGAAATACGGTAAGACGGTAATAAAGATTTTTCCCTTTTATAATTTCAAGAATGCCTAAAATAAAAGAAACGAACAGGACAATAAATATTCCGGTTACTGATTCGATAATAAACAGAAACATCATTAACCAAACAATAACGGCAACAAGTACGATTTTCATCTTTACGCTCCGTTGATAAACATCTGCCATAAGATAAACCGATGTAAAAATGGCAAGCGCGGTGTTAAGACTAAATCTCACATGCGAAATAAAGGGAGATATCTCCCTGAAATCATTTATTTCCTTAAAAAGATAGATACCCACACTTATGAAGGTACCTGAGAGTACTGCACCGACAAATACCGTCAGTATCGCTTTCAATTGTTTCCTGCTTACAGGCTCGATAGTCGAAAGAATAAGAGGAAAAATCAATAAAGGGATTTTAATTCGCAAATCCTTCATTGCATACTGAAAATCCGTTGTATAAAGTAATCCGAGAAGGTGAAGAAGGTAAAGCGAAGCAAGCGCAAGTGCTGCCTTATTGGAAACGAACCTGTTCAGTTTAGTCTTAAGATTTCCTTCCAAAAACCAGTTCCCGACGAGTAAAAACTGTGCGACACTCATCCCGAAACGGGACAGGGGGATACTGATAGCCAATAAGATAAATGCTATTAAATATATGCTACGATGATTTATTTTAAAAGGCAACTGCATCTGTTCACCTTTAGTTAGTTTTTCTCATCACTATCCGAAAAACCCAGAATGGCCAGATAATCGGGTTTGTCGCCAAGCACTTCTATCGCCTTATTGATATCCTCATCATTATTTAAGGATGCAATTATTCTTCCTTTTTGATAATAATACCTTGTAACGATTTCAAATTTGAGAATCTTCTTGATTTCATCTTTATGTCTTTGCAAATCACCCTTTTTATTCTCAAGTATTTTTGCCTGAAGAGCATCAAATTCGGGTTTGATACTACTGAAATATTTATCATCCTCTGCCGCCTCTTTCAGATCATCAAGTGCCTTCTCACAATTTGTTGTGTAATCATAATCCTTATCACTGATGTAGTTGACAAAGTCATTAAAAATATCGTCTGTTACTTCAAATTTATCGGGAGCGGGAATTGAATCGTGTTCCCTTTCAAATTTACTTGCATAATCGAAAAACATATATTTAACAAACAGAGTATAGCTCAGGTTGCTCATTGTATCACCCGGCACCACAATATCGGGTTCGATGCCTCCTCCGTCATAAACTACTCTTCCGTTTCTTGTTTTAAAAGCTCTTATGAGCGAATCGGCAACTTTATCGGAGTGCCCGTTTTTATCTTTGTGAGAGTAATCAATTTCCTGGATACATCTTCCGCTGGGGATATAATATTTGGCAACCGTGACTTTCATCTGGGCATTATACGAAAGAGGGATAACGTTTTGGACAAGTCCCTTTCCGAAAGTTCGCTGACCAATTACCACACCCCTGTCGAGATCCTGTATGGCTCCCGTAACAATTTCAGAAGCCGAAGCACTGCCGTCGTCAACGAGCACGGCAAGAGGAATTTTCGTATCCACAGCAGCCATACGTGTTTTATAAGAATAATTTTTGCTTTCCAACTTTCCTTTTGTACTGACAACCAACTGTCCCTTATCAACAAAAATATTTGTTATATTAACTGCCTCTTGCAGCAGGCCCCCGCCATTACCTCTAAGGTCAAAGATTATGCCCTTAAGGTCATTATTCTTTTTTAGTTCGAGGAATGCTTTTTTTACTTCATTACCGGCATTTTGAGTAAATCCGGTCAACTTTATATATCCGTATCCATCGCCAAGAATTCCGTAATAGGGGATATTATCTATTTTAACATTCTCACGTGTAAACTCCTTTTTTATAGGTTTCTCTACTCCCTCACGTTCAATCAGGAGAGTTACTTTGGTTCCCGGCTGACCTTTCAGAATTTCACTGACCTCGCTTGTTGTTTTTCCTTTTGCAGACTGGCCGTCAATCTCAATAATCTTATCACCTGCTTTCAATCCTGCCAGTTGCGCCGGCTTACCTTCATAAGGTTCCGAAATAATAACATAATCGCCACGTTTTCTAATCATAGCTCCTATTCCGCCATATTCACCCGTAGTGATAAACCGTACGTCCTCAATATCGGCTTCCGGGATATAAACGGTATAAGGATCCAGAGTTTCAAGCATTGAGTTTATACTTGTTTCAACAAGGCTACCGGGATGAATTTCATCAACATAATTAATGTTTAACTCTTTCAGTACCGTGGCATAAATATCAAGGTTTTTTGATATCTCAAAGTTATTTTCATCCTGCCCTGCAACCCGTACGGAAACCGACAGCAAAACAAAAAGAGGTAATCCGATAATAAAAAATTT
>Ga0256841_1000975_pt1 | contig 26763 bp, 26 predicted proteins | sample 356308metaG_FD_185971 | JGI IMG/M metagenome (GOLD analysis project Ga0256841, IMG submission 185971) | Hydrothermal vent microbial communities from Mid Atlantic Ridge, Atlantic Ocean - 356-308 | ecosystem: Environmental > Aquatic > Marine > Hydrothermal vents | place: Atlantic Ocean: Mid...
CCAAATGAACATTAAGGCTTTTTTATTGTCCCAGAAATTTGTTTCCGGCCTGGGAAATATCTATGTTGATGAAAGTCTGTTCCGGGCCGGTATTCATCCCGCGAGTATCTGTAATCGTATACCTGCAGGAAGACTGGAAAGACTATATTCCGACATAAACGAAGTATTGCGTTTCGCAGTGCGAAATATGGGCAGTACCATATCGGATTATCGGGACGCCTATGGGAACCCCGGCAAGAATCAACTTTTTTTCAGGGTCTATCAACGCGAAAACTTACCTTGTTCAAATTGCGCTACTCCGATAGAAAAGATCCGGGTGGCAGGCAGAGGTACGCGTATTTGCAAGGTTTGTCAAAAATTATATAGATAGCGATGAACAAGATGATTACCCTATTGACGGATTTCGGAACTGCCGACGGTTTTGTCGGTGGCATGAAAGGATTCATCAAATCATTCAATCCTGAGGTTGAATTGGTTGATATTTCGCACGATATTCCACCTTTCGATATTCGCTCCGCAGCATTTAGTTTACTGAATTACGCGTCCACCTTTCCTTCGGAAACGGTGCATCTTGTCGTGGTAGATCCCGGTGTGGGCGGCGAACGAAAGCCTTTGGTTATTCGCTGGAATAATTACTGGTTGGTAGGCCCCGATAACGGTGTTTTTTCATTGCTTTTAAAAGAAGGACCCTATCAGGCTTATGTGATACGAAGGCAAAAGCTTCCTGTAACAAGTCCCAGTTCAACTTTTCATGGCCGGGATATTTTCGGACCCGCTGCGGCGCTTCTTGCCGGCGGAAAGGAGGTAAACCGCTTTTGTACTAAAATCAATAGAATATCGGTTCATCCTTCTTTATCATGCCAGCAAAAAAAGAGCGTTTTTGTTTGTCCCGCTCTTGCCATAGACCATTTCGGGAATATTATAACCCCGTTTCATAAATCCGAGCTGCAGCGTCTGAAAAAATCCATCAACACTATTCGGATCAAATCACGAACAATCAATCATGTTTCATCTTATTATGCACAGGAACAGCCCGGGCATATAATGGCGCTCTGGAATAGTTTGGGCTTGCTGGAAATTGCCTGTAATCAGGGAAACGCCCGAAAGGAAATCGGGTTTGATTTAAATACAGATAAGGTTTACATTTACTATGACTTGAATGGAATGTAAGAATTGGGGCCATGAAAATTTCTTTTTCTTTTTTTATAACAAATCGTCGTCCTTTACTGGTATCATTTCTGCTTGCTGTACTTTTGTGGATCGCAATCGCAACCAATAAAACCTATACCACTCGGGTGACTGTTCCTTTTCAGATCGTCCGTATCGGAGAAAATAAAGTTCTGATGGACCCCCCGCCGGATAAGATTGTTCTGGAAGTCACGGGTAAGGGCAGAGCCCTGATTGCACTAAATTTTTATAAAGGAAAGATTCGGCTGGACCTTCCTGAGGTAAACAAGACAACCACCCTACACCTGGTCAATTATCTGAACCGCTTCGTAATAGCTAGAGAATTAGGGATTAAGGTCACCGATGTCATTGAACCGAAAAATATACGGTTGAAGGTAGATGAATATTTGGAAGCGAAAAGGCCGATAAAATTTGCGGGTACCATTCGTCCCCTGGCCGGTTATATTCTGCTTAGAGAACAGTTAATTCCCGATTCGGTTCTGGTTAAAGGGCCGGCCTCTTTTATCCGGCCTATCCGATATATTAAAACGGATTCTATTTTTAAAAAGAAGGTCCGCTATCCTTTCAAAACCAGGTTGAAACTCATATCCCCCAGGCCCGATGTGCTTCAATTATGGCCACAGATAGCGGAGATACATTTCCAGATTGAGCAGATTGTGGAACGGACCTTATATGAGGTCCCCATTCAGTTAGTGGGCATACCAACCAAATACCTGGCTTCAGCCGTTCCTGAAAAAGTATCTGTAAAAATAAAAGGCGCGGAATCATTGGTTACTCATTTGAAACCGCAGGAGGTTACCGCCCTTTATAATTTCCAGAATTCATATCGCCCCGGAGTGATGGTCTACCCCATAGAAGTGGACGCGCCGCGGGGAATATCCGTGGTGAATACCATTCCGCGCACCTTTCATTTGCAACTCAAACAGAGAGAAGATTATTAATGGTTGTCTTAGGTGTTGAGACTTCATGCGATGAAACCTCTGCCGCGGTGATCCGGGGTGATACGGTACTCTCCAACGTGATCTCTTCTCAGGAAATTCATAGTCGATTCGGTGGAGTCGTTCCGGAACTGGCTTCACGGGCGCATATTCGCCTGGTTGTTCCTATGGTACGCGAGGCTATGAAAGAAGCGCAACTGGATTTTACGGACCTGGACGGATTGGCCGTAACTCATGGCCCCGGGTTGGTGGGAGCGCTTCTGGTCGGAGTCAATTTCATCAAAGGTCTGGCTTTGGCTTTGGATCGGCCCTTTATCGGCGTCAATCATATCGAAGGACATATTTACGGTAACATTTTGTCCCAGCAAACTTTTGAATTTCCTGTACTATTTTTGATTATTTCCGGTGGGCACACTCAGCTTGTGCTCATGAAGGACCACTTGCAATATAAAATAATCGGTACTACCCGTGACGATGCAGTAGGTGAGGCTTTCGATAAAGGGGCCAAATTACTTGGATTGGGATATCCGGGTGGACCGGAAATCGATAAACGAGCGCTCAACGGCGATAGTACATTTTACCCTTTCCCTCAGGCTCTGGCAAGAGACAAGGGATATGAATTCAGTTACAGCGGTTTGAAAACTTCACTGCTTACCTATTTACAGGATAAGGATAAATCGTTTTTGCAGGAACATTTGGATGATATTTGTGCTTCCTATCAATTTGCAGCTGTCGAGATTTTGATTAAGAAAACTATGAGAGCAGCCCGGGAATTTCACATTAATAATATTGCTATTGCCGGAGGAGTGGCTGCCAATTCCCGGTTAAGAAAGCGCCTGGAAGAAGAGTGTCGGCACAATAATCGCCATCTTTATTTACCGGATATGCAGTTTTGTACCGATAACGCGGCTATGATTGCCAGAGCCGGTCTGGAATATCTGCGCAACGGCTTTTATTCCGAACAAAATTTAAATGCCTACCCTTCATTAGCTTTACAATCCGTAACTACATTTTAAATCCATGAAACTACCCGCCTTAATACAACTCAATATTCCCTTTATTCTTATTGTCCTGGTCAGCTTAATTGCCGGTTTGATCAGTTTTTGGCTTTACAAAAGAACCAATCCAGAATTGAATTCTATCCCGCAAATTGTATTGGGAAGTCTGCGGGCCATACTGCTTCTGCTTGTCCTGCTACTCATCTTTAAGCCTCAGCTTACTTTAAAGTACCATACCCCGAAAAAGAAAACGATCGCGGTATTTATCGACAATTCGTCCTCCATGCGTATCAGAGATAGCCTGCTTGACCGGCGAAAACAACTGCTTAAAGCAGTAAATTTTATTCGAAATAACCATTCTTCCGGGACGAAGATTGTATACAGACTTTTCAGTTCCAAAGTATTTTCCATGAAAGGGGATTCCATCCCCCGCAGCACGGGTAGCACAAACCTCTATAATGTCATGCAGAATATTAAGCAGCTTCATCCCGATCTGGCTGTTATCCTAAGCGACGGGTATTATACACAAGGTTTTTCGCCCCTTGATATACATCGCGAGATGGCAACAAAAATTGTGACGATCGGGATTGGCAGCCGGTTAAAAAGACCGGACCTATTTATCAGAAACGTGAAACTGCCCCGACTGGCTTATCAGAATAAGAAGCAGGAAATTGAAGTACAAATCGGATCCGAAAATATGAACAAAGAAACCCGCGCTCTTGTGCAATTATCCCGCCATAATAAAGTTATGGCGACTAAAAAAATTCAGATTCATCCCGGCGAAGCACTGACTTCGGTTACACTTTCTTATACGCCGGAAAAGGTTGGCCTGCAACGAATACAAGTAAAACTTTCCGTACTGGCCCATGAGCGTAATAAAAAGAATAACCGGAAAATTCTCGTTCAAAACGTATTGAAAAGTAAAATCGCTATCGCTATATTTTGTGGAAATCTCGGCTATGAAACAAAGTTTCTTAACTTTCTGCTTGGACAAAATACAGATTTTTCGGTTCATTTGTATGTACATGATAAAAACGGCAGATGGTTTGGCTCCCAAAAACCATTTTTATCTGAAATACCCGATGTTTTTATCTTCCAAAATTTCCCGACCCGATTCACTCCCCGCAGCGTCTTAAAGGAGATGTCGCGGAAAATCAAAAAAGATAAACCCGGAATTCTTCTCTATCTCGGCCAATACACGTCTTTAAAACAATGGCCGGAGTTAATGGATATACTTCCCGTCAATCCTAATAGTCTGCATCCGATAAATAAACATTCCACTAATTTCACTCCTCTTGAAAAGGATCGGAAGCAAGGCGTCACAATTTTTGAAGATCAGATGCTGGATAACCGTTTCTGGGATAAAGTGCCTCCTGTCGATCAATGGTTTCTTCTCAGAAATCTTAAAAAAAAGGCCAAAACCTTAATCTATTCTCAGGCCGGAAGCGAAATGAATCCGTTCCTGATTCGCTATATCCGTTTCCCGTACAGAAGCTATGTGGTCAATGGCCAGGGTCTCTGGAAATGGTCCTTCTTTTTACAGGATGATCCCGATATATCCGGAGGATATCTTCGCTTGCTGAATCATATCATACGGACACTCACTTTACGACAGCAAATCAAAGCGCTTGTACTGAACACGGAGCGTAAAGTATACGCCGAGGGTGAACCGGTTCTGGTGACGGCCCATCTTTATGATATGGCCTATAAACCCATTAAGGATGGTACCGTACTTCTGCAAGCCGAGTGGCAGGGTCAGAGAACGGCAATTGATGTTTCTAACGATAGCTCCGGTACTTATAAGGGCTTGTTTACTCCCCCTCAACCCGGAACTTATGTGATAGAAGCTATGGGAGAGCGACGGGGTGCCCAACTGGGGAAAGACAAATTGCAGATCGAAGTGGTTCCGTTCGATAAAGAATTTCTTCATGATGATCAAAATGTAGCTCTATTGAAGCAGTTGGCTGAGGAACATCATGGGCGCTATGTGAGCATCAACGGTCTGGACTCATTAAAATCCATGCTTACAATGCCTGCAACGACACGGACTATCGTACGCATCTATGAATTATGGCATGAACTCTGGCTGCTTATTTTTATCGTGCTGCTCGTCACTACAGAATGGATCTTACGTAAAAAATATGGGTTGATCTGATGTTCACGGATACCGGGTCTTTTAGTCGGAACGAAGAAAAAGCGATTGACTGGGATGCGGATGCCGGTCGCAGGGAAACAGCGCAATTCATAGGGCAAACCATTATCCGCAAAATACCTCTGCAAAAGGATTGGATAGTGCTGGATTTTGGCGCAGGTACGGGATTAATCAGTAAGGTTTTGTCTCCGCGGGTCAAAACCATCTGGGCCGTTGATTCCTCACCTGGAATGCTTGCCGAATTAAGAAGAAAACAGATAAGTAATGTAAAGGAAAGAGTTCTGGATTGGGAAAAAGATCCTTTTCCGGACCGGAAATTTCAGCTCGTAATTATGAGTATGACTTTACATCATATAAAGAATCACTCGGAATTATTAAAGAAGCTCTATGAAGTATTGCAACCAGGCGGCTGGCTGTGTCTTGCCGACCTTTATTCGGAACCGGGTATATTTCATTCGGATAAGAACAGCGTAGCCCATTTCGGTTTCGATCCGAACAGACTCCGCGCAGATTTAACTGAAATTGGTTTTAAACCTGTCTCCTATTTTCATGTATATACGATTATTTCAAAAAAGATAGCATCCGGGGATTGTACATTTCCTCTGTTTTTCATGTACGGGCGAAAAGAAATCTAAGGAAAAAGCGAATAAGATGAAGATCATCACCGATTTATCACACCTTGTAGAAGATAAAATGCCAACATTTCCCGGAGATCCGATTCCCCGGATACAGACGGTGGCCACGGTAAAAGAGCAGGGGTATCAGGAAAAACAACTGACCGTTTCCACCCATACCGGAACCCATATTGATGCACCGGCCCATATTTTTGAGCATCTTCCCGAATTGGATGCCGTTTCCTTGGAACATTTCATCGGACAAGGGCAGGTTCTGGATGTCAGTAGGGTAGAGCAGAGATGTCTGGAAGCCGACCTTTTAAATGCTGTTCAAGTCGCTGATACAATTGATTTTATCCTCTTTTACAGCGGCTGGGATAAAAAGTGGGCAGAAGCGGGTTATTTTTTGGATTTCCCCTATCTCTCTTCCCAATTAGCCGAAAAGCTGGTTCGTTTGAAAATCAAAGGAGTGGGACTCGATTTTTGTTCCGTGGATCGCCTTGATGACCGGAAGCTGTCCGCACATAAGATTTTGCTGAAAAATGGCGTAATCATTATTGAAAATTTAACGAATCTGCATAAGCTTATTGGCAAGACTTTCACCCTGGTGGCTCTGCCTCTTAAAATAGCACACGCGGACGGAGCGCCGGCCAGGGTGATCGCAATCGAGGATTAAGAGATGAAAAAACGTTGTTCCTGGGTGCCAAAAGATGATGCGCTCTATACGGCCTACCATGACCGGGAATGGGGGGTCCCTGTTTATGATGATCGAAAACTGTTTGAATTTTTGATTCTGGAAGGTTTTCAGGCCGGTTTAAGCTGGATAACCGTATTATACAAAAGGGAACATTTCCGCGCTGCTTTCGCAGGCTTTGACCCTGAGAAGATGATAGTATTCGATGAAGCGGATATGGAACGACTGATGGCAGATAAGGGAATTATTCGCAACCGCCTTAAAATTACCGCCGCCCTCACCAATGCCCGGGCTTTCTTAAAAATAAAAGAAGCATTCGGCGGCTTCTCCGATTATATGTGGAATTTTGTCGATGGCAGGCCGATCATTAATCACTGGAGAAACGAAAACGAAATCCCCGTATCTACCGAGTTATCGGATAAAATCAGCAAGGACCTGAAGCAGCGGGGTTTCAAATTCGTTGGGAGCACCATTATCTATGCCCATATGCAAGCTACCGGCATGGTCAATGATCATATAATAGACTGTTTCCGCTACCGGGAAATCATTCAGCAGTATGAACAAGATTTAATGGAATAATTTAAAACGATAGACACCTAATTTGTTATATTCATAAGGCAAGAATACCCGTTGGCTGGTAACCGCCGGTAGGGAAGCCAACCGGCCCGGCAGTTTCATCTTTTGCCATACCTTACCCGTTGATTTTTCAAGAAGATAAAACCAGCGCTGGGAGGAACCTAACAGTACACTGTTTTCGGTAACCAGTAAAGGCGCAGACGGGGGGCCCTCCATCTGAAATATCCAACTTTCTTGTAGACTGTCCGTTGAGAAAACATGAAGGGTGCCGTTGACATCAACTGCATATAGATATCGTCCGTCTTCAGCCAGCGCCTGAAGCAGGGGTTGCTTCAGGTTGATTTTATTTAAGAGGGCTCCGCTTTCCAGGTCGATTTGATATATATTTCCGTTAAAACTCCCTATAAAAACATATTTGTCGGAAATCACCGGGCGAATATATACCGGAGCATCCAGTGCAACCTGCCAGCGAACCCAACCCTGTTCGGCATCCATATTGGTCACCAAACCGTTACGGCAGACGCTGACGAGGTTTCGGCCGCTCAAACTGATATCGGTAAGAATCTTATGTCCGGTCTCATACTGCCATTTTATCTTCCCGGATTCGGATTCTAAAGAAAGCAGGGTTCCCTCCAGGCTGGCGTGGTACACCAGCGAATCGGCTACCAACGGCATACTACGTGACCAATATCCGGATAGCTGCCACATTTTATGGGCGAAAAATAAATCATAAGCAGTCAGTCCGGCCGAACCGCGTTCATTGGCTATAAAACAGAACCGTTCCGTAAAAGCCGGAGGAGCACTGCTGGCCGGGGAAATTTTGATTTTAGCTTTTTCGAATGGCGGTAAAATATAGACTGAAAACAGATAACCGTTATAGGTTGTGAAAAAGAGCTGTTTGACGACCACCTGCATGACAGGGGTCGGCGTACCGTTCAGGGATATTTCTTTTTCAAATTTCAGGGTGTCCGGGATATAGACCCGCTGGAAATTTCGTCCCCGAATATTATTTCCTAAAGCGGGATACGGTTCGATACGTATGCTATGATCCGAAATGAGCTGCGGCTTTTGACAGGCGGCCAGAATTATCAGGAAGAACAAAATGCCAATGGACTGTTTTACAGACATCAGAAATCCCATCCGAAAAAGAATTGAGAATAGGTTGTATGCTGAATATGTTTAAAATCGGTTCGTCGTCCCACGTCAAAGCGGAAGACTAATAGCCCGCCCAGATTCATACGGATTCCGAATCCGAAACTACCCCGGAGTCCCTTCCAATGATCATTCCAGGCGTTACCCGCATCTATAAAAAGAGCTCCCCGGAAACGATTAAAAGCAATGGTGCCAAATGGTAAGCGAAGGGCCAACTGATCGATCAAAGGGAACCGCAGTTCCTGGGAAAGCAGAAAAATACGTTTGCCGTGCAAGCGCCATCGCGGATACAGGCGAAGGTCCCAACTTCCGCCAAAATAAAACTGCCGGGCTTCCGTTCCCTGATTAAATAGGGAAAAAAGCCGTACAGCGTAAGCATTCCGTAGTGAAAGTCGAAAGTATTTACGTACATCTACCAATCCGGTTAGGTAGTTTACGCGGGCAAAGGCGAAATCATAGGTATTGCCGAAGGTGATATTGACCCGCTGACCGTCCATAGGTCCGGTTGGACCCCATATGGAATTGTCATAAACGTAAGAGATGAAGCTGGAATTCAAATAGGCAAAGCGTCTGTTTCCGAAAAACCAGTCTTTATCCGAATAGTAAAAGTTTTGACTAACCGATATGCGGCTGAACTGTGAGAAAGGATAAATCAGGGTTGCAAATCCACCGGCCATTTGTTCGTAATAATAAGCATCTTCCGGATTGTAATAATAGCCCGCAAATCGATAGAAACCCAGGGCGTAGTTCACCCGCTGTCCAAGTGATAATTTGGTGACTGCGAAATTAAAACTTTTCCAGAAGTCACTGCTTACCCGGGCGTTATTGTAAATGAGTAAATAATATTGGTCATTACTAAGCATATCGGTGAAGGCCAGTTGCGCTCCGCCGTTTGTACCGAAAATAGGGTCTTGTGAAACCTGGGCCTGGGCAAAATCCAGACTAAATTTACGCACATAAGGTTTCCTGGAAAGAATTTTAGAATGGCGGATGTTGGGATAGGTCCACAAAGAATCCGGTCGTTGTGTAACCGTATCGCTTGACGAGGGTAAGTTATCTAAAGCCTGAAGAGGAATGCGATGGGCACGAATCTGAAATTGTCCGTTTTCAAAAGTCGTGTAAAGCACCTGATCGGCTGCCACCCAGCAGGGATCAAAAGTAGAACCTACATAATCGGTTAAGCGTACGGTTTGCAGGTGGGTCTGTCCCGAAACGACAGATAAGGGCTTTTTGATCAAATAAAGATTGTTGGTCTTGCTGCGATCCGAGGAATAGACCAGATAGCTTCCATCGGCTGAAAAATAAGGAGTCCGATCGCGAGCCGCATCGTAGGTCACATAGAAAACAGATTCATCCTTAAGATTCATTAAAAAAATATTTTCAGCCCCCTGCTTTCCAAAATCGGTACGATCCGATGAAAAGGCTATATAGTTACCATCGGGTGAGAATACCGGGTCTTTATCATCATAGAAGTCATCGGTCAATTGGCGTATTCGTCGGTTTTTCAGGTCCAGAAGGTAGAGGTCACTGTAGCCGGCCACCGATAGTCCGCTGAATACGATTCTTTTCCCGTCCGCAGACCAGGACGGGGAATAGATTCCGACTAAATTTTTAAAATAAAACTTATCAATGACTTTGCGCTGATAAATGTCGAATAAATATAAAGCGTCCCGCTCTCCGCTCTTGGAAGAAAAGGCGAGTATGCCGGATGAATTCACAGCAATTTTTGAATCGAATATGTGGAAAGCTTCAAAATCCGAAGAGGCTTCGCCCTTTACCAGGGTACGAACCTTCTCTTTTTCGTCAGGAGCCAGCGGGCTAAGCCTGCGCATATAAATGCTGGAATACCCGGTGCGGTTGCCGACCCAGACCACATAATTCTTATGATCCGTGGAATCCCGGAAAACGCAGGGTTTAAAATTGTAGCCTTGCCGAACTATGGTGGGATCCGCCAGCACGGTTAAGCTTTGGTGAGCAAGAAGGGGATAGAATTTCTTCTTGAGAAAAAATAAATATTCCTGATCAAAGGTCTTGTAATCTTTGTTGAGCGTAAACTTAAAACTCTGTTGGAAATGGTCGTATTTCCATAAATTTTCCATTAGAGACAGGATTTTATCTTCACCGTATTTTTGACTGATGTACATCAACACATTCTGACCTACTTTGTACATCATAAAAGTACCGTTGATCGCCTGAATATTCTCCAGGCCGACTATATAATTATTGAGAACCGCATCTTTTAAAACCATCTCACCCTGGGAATCCCAGCCACCTGACCAATATTCTGCCAATCCCTCCGTAAACCAGAGGGGAGGAAAAGCAGGGCTTACCACATTATGACGCTGATACACATTGCTTAATTTCCCATGCATAAAAACATGAACCAACTCGTGTCTGATGACGCGCTTGAAGCGTTTCATATCCCCATTGGCCGGAATAACTACCCGGCCCTTCATATATTCAAAAAATCCACCCACGCCTTCCGGGATAAATCCCGGCGTGATATTCGTTTGTTCGAAATGCAGGTGGGAACTGTAAAAAATAAGGGGAATACGACGGGTAATCGAGTAGTCGAATTTTCGCTGAAGAATTTTATAACTCTCTTCGGCGAAACGGGCCCCTTTTTCGGCCACTTCGGCCATCTGGGGATAATAATAGATATCAAAGTGTTTGGTACGCAAAACCAGCCATTTAAATTGTGTATAGTGCACTTTGTTGCGGCCGAAAGCGGTAATTTGCGCCTGAAGTGAAGTCAGCAAGGTCAGGATACTTACAAGAAAAATAATCTTTTGCAGGTTTTTAAATGTGTTTTGCATATAATTAATGTATTCAAACTAAGGTTTTTGGATGAATACTGCGATTCGTATCTACCAAGACGCCCGCACTCTGCAGGCTGTACCAGTATACGAACGAAGCACATTCGTTTCAATTATTTTCCGAACTTAGTTTAAGGAAAATTTACACATTCTCTTTATAAAATTGAAGGTTTTCTCTTGACAAATTTTGTATATTGCGCTTTAATTAAGAAAATCGGATGAGAAATGGGAACTGTAATCAATGTGTTTACCGTATTGATCGGAAGTACGATCGGCTTTTTATTACAAAAAAGTTTTTCCCGGGAACTTAAGGAATTAATGCTGCAGGGTATCGGTTTGGTAACCGTTCTGGTTGGTGTTCAGATGGGGCTAAAAACAGAAAATATTCTCATTCCGCTATTCGGTTTGCTCCTCGGAGGGATCATTGGATTCCTGATGCGCCTGGATTATTGGCTTGATCAGTTTGGACATAGTCTGGCCCACCGTTTTGCTTCAGGGGAAAATAATTCTCGCTTTGTCCAGGGTTTTGTCACAGCCAGCCTTATTTTTTGCGCAGGACCGATGACGATTCTGGGCTCCCTGAACGACGGTTTGTCCGGCGATTATCATCTATTGGTCCTAAAGTCGACCCTGGACGGATTTACCTCGCTGGCCCTGACGGCCTCGTTGGGAGCCGGAGTCTTTTTTTCTATTTTTACCATCATCATCGTTCAGGGAAGTTTTACCCTGCTCGCATTTTATTTACGTCCCTTCTTTTCCCCGGATGTCATCACCGAAACAGCCGCGGTCGGAGGACTCATTATTATCGGCCTGGGAATCGTCATTCTTGAATTGCGAAAGATGAAGATCGCTAATTTTCTTCCGGCCATATTTGTTGTACCTTTGCTGGTTAAACTAATACATCTTTTTACCAAATGAAAAAAATAGGGTTCTGGTCTGCGCTGGCTCTGGTGGTTGGAAATATAATCGGTGTCGGCATCTTTACCACCAGTGGCTATCTAACCGCCCGTATCCAGCAATCCAACCTGATTATGCTGGCCTGGTTCATAGGGGGTATTTATGCCTTATGCGGCGGTTTTGTGTATGGCTTTCTGGCCCAGGAAATGCCCCGGCGCGGTGGGGATTATGTCTATTTAAAAACATATCTGCATCCTTATTTCGGCTATCTGTTCGGATGGTCGGGACTCTGGATCACCTACACGGGTTCGATCGCGGCTTTGTCTCTCGGTGCGGCCCACTATTTTTTTGATATATTGCCAGCCGGCCTTCTTATAAGCAGCGCATCATCGGCATTTCAATTAAAAAGTATCGGACTGTTATTCCTCTTCCTCTTTACCCTTATTAACCATTATGGGATCCGAAGTGGAGGAAAGACACAAATTGGCCTGAGTCTACTTATTGTTGTCGGTATGATTGTCTTTATTGTTTTCGGTTATTTTGCCGCACCACACATGGTCAAACCGGCTCCTATATCCGGTCAATCCATCACGTTGAATCGATTTTTTAGCGGGTTATCCGCAGTGTTGTTCACTTATATGGGTTGGACGACGGTAGTTTATATTGCCGATGAAGTAAAAAATCCTAAAAAAAATATTCCGGCTGCGATCGTCTCCGGAGTATTGTTGATTACCGCCCTGTATTTGGCGGTGAATTTTGTGTTTCTCAGGATTCTGACTCCTCTGCAAATGGCCAATAAAGTCAATGTGGCCAGTCTGGTTGCCAATCGGCTTTGGGGAGTACACGCTACGCAGTTGATAGCGGTTGTTATTATTATTGCTATCCTGAGCAGTCTGAATTCAACGATTCTCTCCGGTCCACGGATTTATCAGGCTATGGCCAGAGATGGGTATTTATGGCACGGATTAGCGCAACTACATAAAAAATATGGTACACCGACCTCCGCTCTCTGGGTGCAGGCCGCCTGGGCTGCCGTTCTTTTGTTGAGCGGCACTTTTAATCAATTATTATCCTTTGTAGTGGGTGCGATCCTAATCTTTTCCATTCTCTCGGCACTGGTCATGGTGCGCATTCTGATTCGTTCTCATACTAATTCATGGAGCAAGTGGTTTACGGTAATCATCTATATCCTGCTCTGTTTGCTGGTATTGATTACCATATTGATTACTCAATTCTGGCAAACGATTTTAGGCTTGTTAATTCTGTCCACCTCCATTCCGTTTTATTTTTTTCAGGAAAAGAAAAAGATCGGTAGAGAGCATGAATCTATGCGTTCCTAGAACCCTTTAATAAAATTTGCAAAAGGTGTAACTAACTGTTATATTTGGTATTTGTTCTGAATGAAGTGGGTCCTGGAAACCCACTTTTTTGTTATATGGGAAGTATAGATGGCACTGAAGGAAAAATTAGAATCAATTGCCCGCTCTCTGTGCGCAGCGCAGGGATTGCATCTGGTGGATGTGAAAATACGTGGGGATCGTCGTCATCCGCTGTTTGAGGTTTTTGCGGATACGGAACAGGGAATCACTCTCGGTGAATGTGAAAGGTTAAGCCGGAGTATTCAGGATCAGCTTGACATGGATCCGGCCTTTCAACAAAATTATCGTTTAAATGTATCGTCTCCCGGAGTCGATTATCCCCTGACCGAAGAGTGGCAATATCGAAAAAATATTGGCCGGACTTTGCAGGTTAACGTTCGCCATGGTGAAGAAACGAAAGAAATAACAGGAATTTTACGTGAAGTGAACAACCGGGAAATTATATTGGAGAAGAACGGGAAATCGGACCGATTCGACTTGCAGGAAATTGAACGGGCCAAAGTAAAACTTCAATGGTAATCTTTTGGAGGTTTTTGGATTAATATGAATAACGAAATAATGGAAGCAATCACCCAATTAGCTAAAGACAAACGCATCGAAAAAGATCATCTGCGGGATATTCTGGAAAATATTTTTATATCCATGATCCAGAAAAAATACGGATCTGCTGATAATTTTGATGTCATTGTCAATATTGACAAGGGTGACATTGAAATTTACCAGGAAAAAACAGTTGTGGATGAGGTCGAAGATCCGGTGAAAGAGATTGATCTTGCTGCGGCCAAAAAAATTGATCCCGATGCTGAAATAGGAGAAGAAATTGTTGAAGTAATCGACCCCGTTGCTTTCGGTCGACGCTTAATTGTGTCGGCAAAACAGAATCTCAATCAAAAGATTCGTGATTTCGAACGGGAACACATCATTGCCGAATACCAGAATCGGCTGGGTGAGATCATCATCGGCGATATTCATCAAATTCAGAAACGGGGTATTTATATTAACCAGGACAAGACGGAAGTCTTTTTACCCCGCGAAGAGCAAATATATAACGAGCGTTTACGCCGCGGGCAGACGGTACGCTGCATAGTTAAAGAGGTCCGCAATCAGGGTAAGGGACCGGAAATCATTGTCAGTAGAGCGGATGAACAATTCCTTATCCGTTTGTTCGAACTGGAAGTGCCTGAAATTTATGATGGAATTGTAGAGATCAAGGGAGTTGCTCGGGAAGCGGGAGACCGGTCTAAGATATCAGTAGAATCCATTGACCGCCGGATCGATGCGGTGGGAGCCTGTGTCGGTATGAAAGGGGTACGAATTCAGGCCATTGTGCGAGAACTGAATAATGAGAAAATAGATATCATTAACTATTCCAGTGAACCGGAAATTTTTATTTCCAGAGCCCTGGCACCGATTAAGCCGGTTAAGGTGATTGTTAATGAAGAAGAAAAAATGGCGGTGGCTATTATCGAGGACGATAAGATGTCCCTGGCCATCGGCAAAGGGGGGCAAAATCTGCGCTTAGCTTCCCGGCTTACGGGCTATCAAATCGAACCGATTAAAGAATCCGAGTATTACGCGGAGGGGCAGAAGGCAGCCTCTGTATCCGTGGAAAAAATGGATAAATTACCTAAGAATTTACAGAAAAAATTATTGGATGCGGATGTACTTGACGCAGAAGAGATATTAGACCTGGGCAGAGAAGGTCTGTTGGAACTGTCGGGTATCGGACCCAAATCGGTTGACAAGATACTGGAAGTGGTCGAGCAATACCTGGAAGAGCCCCGGGAAGAGGAAGCAGATAACGAGGAATAATTCGGTCTGCTGATATAAACGAGTTTGGAGATTAAATGGCAGCGGGTAAGAAATTTAAAATTTTTAAAATTTGCAAAGAACTTAATCTTGGTCATGAGACGATTGTTACTTTTCTGGAACAGAAAGGGATTAAGGTATCCGGGCCGAATGCTTCGGTCGATGAAGACATCTATATCGATATTTTAGAGCGTTTTGCGACCGACAAGGAAAAGGCGGAAAAGCTGAAAAAGCGGCGCCAACAGGAACTGGCCGGCTCCGTCGAGCCGGAAGTTGAAGCTGTCGCGGTTCAACCGGAAGAAAGCAGCTATCTGAAGGCTATCAAACAATCGATCGTAGAGGGGGTTGAGGAAATTGAACGGTCGAAAGAAGAAGGCCCGAAGAAAAAGGAAAAGAAGCCCGGGAAAACCCGCAAAAAAATCATAGAGGAAAAACCGGTCGAGCCTGTTGAAGCACCTGCCGAAGAACCGCCTGTGAAGAAAGCAGAAGAGGTAAGCGAACCCACGCCGGCTCCTGTTGCCGAACAGGTTCCGGAACCTAAACCCGCCAAAGCCGAAGAAAAAGCGGAAGAGAAAAAGAGTGCTTCTAAAAAATTAAAAGCAAAAGAACGAAAAAAAACACAGGCCAAAACCAAAGAAGAAGAGAAGGGCCTTTCCGAAAAAGAACGAAAGCGGCGTAAAGCCATTGAAATGATCCGAAAGGACAAAGGTGCCCGGAAAGGACCGCGCCTGGAAGAACTGTTGGTACGTGAAGGACAACCCGCAGAAACCGGCAAAAAACGAAAAAGTAAAAACAAAAAACGGAAACAAGTCGACCTGAAAGAGGTCCAGGACAATGTAAAGAAAACCCTGGCTTCGATGGATGCCAAGGGTCGAAAAGGGAAAAAGCACCGCAAGATCAAAACCGAAGACGGCGAGGAAATTGAAGAGAAGATCATTCGTGTGGCTGAATTTATTTCGGCCGGCGAATTAGCCAATATTATGGATGTGCCCGTTTCCGAAATTCTGACAAAGTGCCTTGAATTAGGTCTGGTGGTGACTATTAATCAACGGCTCGATTTCGATACCATCCAGTTGCTGGCCGAAGAATATGATTATACAATTGAAGAACAGTATGCCGCCGATTTTGTTGAAGACGAATTGGAAGAAGAGGAGGATGAAGAGGAAAATCTGATCGCACGGCCGCCGATTGTAACCATCATGGGCCATGTGGATCATGGGAAAACTTCTTTGCTCGATTTTATTAGAAAAAGCAATATTGTCGGCGGGGAATCCGGAGGAATTACCCAGCATATCGGTGCCTATGAGATCGAATATAATAAGAAAAAAATTACCTTTTTGGATACACCAGGTCACGAGGCATTTACGGCTATGCGGGCCCGCGGCGCCCAGGTAACCGATATTGTGGTTCTGATTATCGCCGCCGACGATGCAGTCATGCCGCAGACGGATGAAGCCCTGGATCATGCCAAAGCGGCCGGTGTAAAGATTGTGATCGCCATTAATAAAATCGACAAGCCGGGAGCTAATCCGGAAAAGATTCGTCAGCAACTGGCTGATCGGGATATTTTGGTTGAAGAGTGGGGCGGGAAATATCAGAGTGCCGAAATTTCTGCTAAGACCGGTAAAGGCATCCCGGAATTACTGGAGAAGATTCTTTTGGAAGCGGAAATGCTCGATTTAAAAGCGAATCCCAGACGCCGGGCACGCGGTGTCGTTATAGAATCCCGGCTGGATAAGGGCAGAGGGGCGATTGCCACAGTACTGGTTCAGGACGGGACGCTTCATGTGGCGGATAATTTTGTGGCCGGTCATCACTATGGCAAAGTTCGAGCCATGTTTAACGAGCGAGACGAACGCATTAAAGCGGTAGGCCCCTCCCAGCCGGCATTGATTGTGGGTTTTATCGGAGTGCCACAGGCAGGCGACCGTTTTGTGGTAATGAAAGACGAAAAAACCGCCCGCGAACTGAGTTCCAAACGCCAGCAGTTACGCAGGGAACAGGAAGCTAAACAGGTCAAAATGCTGACCCTGGCTCAAATTTCCGAACAAATTGAAAAGGGCATCCAGCGTGATTTGCCGATTTTGGTCAAAGCGGATGTGGATGGTTCGGCCGAAGCCCTGGCCGATGCCCTGATTAATCTGAATACGGATGAAGTCTCTGTGAATGTAATTCGTAAAGCAGTAGGCCCCATATCGGAATCTGATGTATTATTGGCTTCCGCTTCTGGGGCAGTGATTATCGGATTCCATGTAAGAGCCAATGTCAAAGCCAAAGAACTGGCTGAAAAAGAAAATGTAGATATTCGCATTTACCGCGTGATTTATGATGCCATTGATGATATTCGCCTGGCCCTGGAAGGCTTGTTGGCACCTGGTAAAGAGGAAAACATCCTGGGACAGGCTGAGGTTCGGGATATCTTTAAAATATCCCGTCTGGGGGTTATCGCCGGATGCTATGTGATTAGTGGAAAAATTTTGCGTAACAGCAAAATTCGGCTTATCCGGGATGATGTGGAAATTTATATGGGAAATATTGCTTCTTTAAAACGATTTAAAGAGGATGTGCGGGAAGTAGCCACTGGCTTCGAATGCGGTATTCAGATCGAAAATTATAATGATTTGAAAGTCGGTGATATCATCGAGTCCTTTGAAATCACCGAAGTGAAGCGAACCTTATCATAAAATGATTGTCGGACTTCTTTCTGTGGAAATTATTATTCCGGGCAGTACTTCTCTGAAGGGCAAAAGAGCTGTCATCAACCGGATGAAAGATCGCTTACATCATAAATATAATGTTTCCGTGGCCGAAGTCGACTTTCAGGAAAAATGGCAGAGAGCGACCATGGCCATAGCTTTGGTTGCGGATAACAGGAAATACGCGGAACAGGTTTTAAATGACATATTCCGCAATCTGGATCAGGAACAATTGTTCGAAATCGTACACTATCAATTTGAATACTTATAATGGCAGATGATCGTCGGGTACGTCGGGTAGCAGACTCCATTAAGAGAGCGGTAAGCGATATTATTGAATTTAAGCTTAAAAATCCGCATAAGGGATTTGTTACTGTAACAGGTGTGAAAGTATCCGCTGATTTGCGGATTGCTTCGATCTATTATACGGTTTTGGGGGATGAGGAACAGCGTAATAAAACGGCTGATATCTTTGAACACGCTAAACATTTTATTCGTAATGAACTCAAACCGGCTATTACAACCCGCTATATTCCCGAATTGCGTTTTTTTTATGATGAAGGTCAGTTGTATGCGGATCACATCGATCATCTATTAAAGAAAATAAACAATGATTCCCGTTCTCAAGAAGAATAATGCTCTTTCAAAATCGGATTTACAAGACGGTTTTATTTTACTCATCGATAAGGAAGTCGATTGGACCTCTTTTGATGTAGTGAAAAAAGTCCGCAATTTAGTGCAGGTTAAAAAAGTCGGTCATGCCGGGACCCTGGATCCTTTCGCCACGGGCTTGCTGATATTGGGTATCGGAAAGGGCACCAGAGAACTGGGGCGACTATCCGGTCTTTCTAAACGCTATGCGGCAACGATCCTGTTGGGCAAACGGACGGACAGTTTCGACCGGACCGGAAAAATTCTCGAAGAAAAAGACACCTCCGGCTTGATGCGGGATCAAATTGAGCAGGCTATTGTAGAAATGAGTGGAACTATGGAACAGGTCCCGCCCATGTATTCGGCAAAAAAAGTAAAGGGAGTGCCGCTCTATCACTATGCACGTAAAAATAAAGAAGTCCATCGGGAAGCAGTATCCGTGACCATTTATGAAGCACAAATAACAAACTGGGAAAACCCCTTTCTTTCTATGAATTTGTTGGTCTCCAAAGGGACCTATATTCGGGCTTATGCCGAAGATCTGGGAAAAAAGTTAGGCACAGGAGCCCTTCTGCACGCTTTACGGCGAACGGAAATAGATCGTTTTAAAACGGAAGAGAGTTTTACCATATCCGAGTTTGCTGAATACTGGAAGCAGGAGATAGAATCGTAGAAATGGAAATTATTTTTGGCCTTGACCATCTGATCCGAAAACTTCCGTGTGCGTTAACGCTTGGTACATTCGATGGCCTACATCTGGGACATCGAAAGATTATCGACCATCTTCGTAAAAAAGCGGATGATGAAAAACTGTGCGCTACTCTGGTGACATTCGATCCCCATCCCAAATTGGTGGTGGCCAGTAAAACCGGGAAGCCGATCCATCTGCTTACAACCCTCGATGAAAAACTGGACTTATTGCAGAAAACCTCCTTGGATCGGGTCGTGGTAATTAAATTCGACCGGGAATTTTCTCGTATCGGTTACGAACAATTTGTAAAACAAATTTTAATTGATAAATTTATGGCCAGGGCTCTTGTTGTAGGTTACGATCATGCTTTTGGTAGAAACAGAGAAGGAAATTTTCGAAATTTGCAACAGTTGAGTGAAAAGTACGGCTTCAGTCTGAATAAAGTCGATCCCTACCAGTACGATGGAAATGTAGTAAGCAGTACGGTGATTCGCCGGCTTTTGTTAGAGGGAAATGTGGCACAGGCCGCAAAATATCTGGGCAGGAATTATTCCTTTAAAGGGATCGTTGTACCGGGCGATGCCCGCGGTAAGATCCTGCAATTCCCGACGGCCAATTTGCAGATCGAAAATCACCATAAACTCATTCCCCAAATCGGGGTCTATACCGTGGATGTACGGGTAGGACAGCAAATGTTCAAGGGAATGATGAACATCGGTGTAAAGCCTACTTTTGAAGTGCATGGTCCGCTAAGTATAGAAGTTCATATAATTAACTTTCATCAGAATATATATAACCGGAGTATCACCGTCTATTTAAAGAAACGCCTTCGCGATGAAAAGAAATTCGATTCCAAGCAAGCTCTGATTGCCCAATTGGAACTCGATCGGGAACAAAGTTTAAAGCTATAAAATTGGAGGTTCAAACATGGCATTGTCCAAAACTGACAAAGCGGAAATCATTAAAAAATATGGTGAAGCGGAAAACGACACCGGTAAAGCAGAGGTACAGATTGCTATTCTTACCGAACGTATTAAGTATCTCACCGAACATTTAAAAACCCATAAAAAAGACCATCATTCGCGACGCGGTTTGTTAAAGTTGGTTGGTCAGCGCAGAAGACTTCTACGCTATCTGACGAAAAAAGACATTATGCGTTATCGTAAAGTGATTAAAGAATTAGGTCTAAGACGATAACTTAAGGCATGTTTGGAGAACAAATGCTAGTAAAAAAATCAGTAGAAATCGGGGGTAGAACCCTCACTTTGGAAACAGGTAAATTGGCAAAGCAGGCCGATGGCGCCGTAGTAGTATATTATGAAGATACAATGGTTCTGGTCACCGCTGTCGGTGCCGAAGAGCCTAATGATAATCTGGACTTTTTCCCGTTGAGTGTGGAATATCGTGAAAAAACATTTTCCGCGGGAAAAATTCCCGGCGGATTTATCAAGCGGGAAGGCAGACCAAGCGAAAAAGAGATACTTTCCGCCCGCCTCATTGATCGGCCGATCCGGCCTCTTTTTCCGGACGAGTATCATAACGAAACCCAAATCATCGCTAATGTACTTTCTATGGACAAGGAAAACGATGCCGATGTTTTAGCGGGTACGGGAGCTTCTGCCGCACTTATGATTTCGGATATTCCGTTTAACGGTCCCGTGGCCACGGTACGTGTGGCTCTGATCCATGACGAATATGTGGTGAACCCCACCATTTCACAGTTGGAAGAAGCCACTGTGGAATTGGTTGTATCGGGTTCTTCCGAATCGATCGTAATGGTGGAAGGTGAAGCCAGGGAAGTAGCCGAAGAAATTTTGCTTAAGGCCATTGATACGGCCCATGAGGCCATCAAAAAACTGACGGCCTTACAAATAGAACTGGCAGAAGAGGTCAATCGTCAAAAACGCGAAACCCAGCCCATTGAATATCCGCAGGGATTAGAGGAAAAGGTAAAAGCTCTGGGTACGGAAGGTATCAAAAAGGCTATCCATATCAGCGAAAAAGGGGAGCGGCGAAAAGCACTGAAAGCCCTTCGTCAGGACCTCATCGAAAAACTGGATGAAGAATATCCGGAAAGTGAAAAAATAATTGCCGGTTTTTTACATGACATCGAGAAGCATGAAATGCGGGCGATGATTCTTGAAGAGGGTAAACGCCTGGACGGAAGATCCTTGACCGAAATCCGTCCGATCGATTGTGAAATCAGTTTGCTGCCGCGCGCTCATGGTTCGGCTTTGTTTACCCGTGGGCAAACCCAGGCCCTTGGCGTGGTTACTCTCGGTACCAAATCGGATGAACAGATCGTTGACGCCCTGGAAGGCGAATCCTCCAAACGGTATTTACTGCACTACAATTTCCCGCCCTTTTGCACTGGAGAGGTCAAACCGATTCGCGGTGTAAGCAGACGGGAAATAGGTCATGGTAATCTGGCGGAACGTGCGCTTAAGCCGGTTATTCCCTTAAACGGCGGATTTCCCTATACCATCCGGATTGTCTCGGAAGTTTTGGAATCAAACGGCTCTTCTTCCATGGCCACTGTGTGTGCCGGTTCCATGGCCTTGATGGATGCCGGAGTACCGGTGCAAAGTCCGGTAGCCGGAATCGCCATGGGATTGATTAAAGAAGAGGATAAAATCGCCATACTTTCGGATATCCTCGGTGATGAGGATCATCTCGGTGACATGGACTTCAAAGTGGCCGGTACCAGTCGGGGCATTACGGCCGTCCAGATGGATATTAAGATCAAAGGCATATCGCGGGATATCATGGCCCGGGCCCTAAGCCAGGCCAAAGAAGGCAGACAGTATATTCTGGGGAAAATGGCCGAAGCGATAACCGAACCCAAACCGGAAATTAACCGCTGGGCACCGCGAATACTGGAACTATCCGTTCCGGTCAAGAAAATCGGGGCCATCATCGGACCCGGAGGCAAGACTATTCGCGGAATCATCGAGAAAGCCGGAGATGATGTCGACATCAACATCGAAGAGGACGGAACGGTTATGATCGCCGCCACGGATGTGGAAAAGGCTGAAATAGCTAAAAAAATGGTTCTGGCCCTTATCGAAGAACCTGAAGTGGGTAAGGCCTATCAAGGGATTGTTAAACGTACTAAAGACTTTGGGGCTTTTGTGGAATTTATGCCGGGCAAAGAAGGGATGGTCCATATATCCGATTTGGATATTGAACGTACCAATAAAGTGACCGATGTGGTCAGAGAAGGCGATACAATCGATGTGGTAGTGACCAATATCGACAGGGAAGGGAAAATTCGTCTAAGCCGCAAAGCGTATTTGAAGCGTCAGAAAGGTCACGATTCCCATCACGAGAAAAATGACAAATAGTATTCAAAAGACTATTTTAAATAATGGCCTTACGGTAATCAGTGAAACGATTCCTACCGTAAGGTCAATTTCTTTAGGAATCTGGATTAAAGCGGGTTCCCGGCATGAAACTAAAAACAACAATGGAATCGCCCACTTTTTAGAACATATGGTGTTTAAGGGAACCGAACACCGCAGTGCTTTAAAAATCGCCCGTTCTATGGAAGAAATGGGCGGCAGCCTGAATGCCTACACCAGTAAAGAACTTACTGTTTATTATACGCACTCCCTGGATTCTCACCTGTCTAAAAGCGTAAATATTTTAGCCGATCTGGTTTGCCACCCCCTTTTCCGGCAAAAAGATATCGACAAGGAAAAACGGGTGGTTTTGGAAGAAATCAGTGCGGTCAAAGACACGCCGGACGAATATATCATCGATATTTTTCAGGAAAAACTATTTCCCGAACAATCACTGGGTTATCCTATTCTGGGAACAGAAGAAACGGTAACTAACTTCGACAGAAAACAATTAATCGATTTTTGGAGTAAATTATATTGTCCGCGAAATATGGTTTTAAGTGCTGCCGGAAATCTGGACCATGAGAAACTTATCGCACTGATCGAGAAGAAATTTATTTTTCAAAATAATTGCCATGCCGTAAAAATAATACCCCCCAAACCGGCTCATCATGTTCGGTTGGAGCTCAAAGAAGCGGTAAACCAATCCCATATTTGCGTTGGTCTGGACGGATTGTCCTATTTAGATGAAGACCGGTATTTGCTGCTTGCACTGAATTCCTATCTCGGAGGCGGCATGAGCTCGCGACTCTTCCAGGTGATTCGTGAAAAGTACGGTCTGGCTTATACGGTTTATTCCTTCGTCGATTTTTTCAGGGATACGGGCATCTTTAGTTTTTATATGGGCACCGAGCGCACCAAACATCAACAAGCGATTGATCTTCTTTTTAGTGAAATAGAAAAATTGATCAACAAGCCCATCAAGGCAACGACCGCCCATCGTTTACGTGAACAGTTGAAAGGGAACTACCTGCTGGGACTGGAAAGTACCCATCGCCGTATGACGCGTCTGGCAAAAAACGAAATTTATTATAAACGTCAAATAGCGCTGGATGAGATCATAAAGAAAAAAATAAATCCAATAAATCCGAATTCTCTCTTGGAAATTGCCCGAAAAATATTTATTATTGATCACTTCAACATAATCCAGCTGAATCCAAATGCATAGAATCGGCCTTTTAAAAGAATTAAAATCATCGGAACGTCGTGTTCTGCTTACACCGGAAGGTGTAAAAGTACTGGTGAAAAACGGCATTGAAGTCTTTGTGGAACAATATGTTGGCGAGAGTTGCCAATTTACGGGACTTCAGTATGAACAAGCCGGAGCAACCATGGTACCTACCATGGAAAAGGTGTTCCAGAAATGTGATTTGATCCTACAGGTATCGGCTCCTCAACCGATTGAGTTCGAACTGTTGAGTGAATCTCACACCATGATTTCCTTCTTTAATCTCTATCGAAAAGTAGATCGTTTACAAGCGCTGCTTGATACCAGGGCCAGTTTGATCTCTCTGGAACGCATTCAGGATGATACCGGTGAACACCCGATTCTCAACGGCATGAGTGAAGTAACGGGTCGCATGGTGATTTACCAGGCCGCCAACCTTCTTTCCGTCTATTCCGGAGGCAAGGGAAAATTACTCAGCGGGTTAGAAATCATTAAACCAGCGGTTGTTACGATCATTGGTGCCGGTACGATCGGTCGAACTGCCACTGAAGTTGCCCTGACCAACCATGTCCAGGTAAATTTAATCAGCCTGAAAGCAGAGAAAGTAGATGATTTAAAATCAAAATATAAGAATGCCGAAGTGTATTCCTTCTCAAACGAAGTTTTATCCCGGGTGTTACCTCATACCGATGTTTTGATCATTGCGGTCCATTCTCTAAGAAATGAATATCATATAAAAATTCCCAGGGAAATGATTCAATTAATGCAGAAGGGAAGTGTGGTTATAGACACTTCGCTGGAACAGATTGCCGTGCTGGAATCTTCGCATGTAACCACACCGGAACAACCTACCTATGTGGTAGACGGGATCGTTTATTATTGCGTTCCGAACATTCCTTCCTTAGTGCCTTTAACTTCCAGCAGAATTCTAACCAAAAAGATATTACCTTTTCTGAAGGTTCTGGCTCAGAAAGGACTTAAGGACGCTCTGGTCGAAATGTCTGGGCTGGTTCCCGCCATCAGCATTTATAAAGGCAAAATTACCAATCGTTCTTTTGCCGACTACTTCGGACAGGAATTTTACAATATCTTTGAACTGCTTGAATTGAATCTTTAGTGTATGCAATTAAACTCCGTTCCCATCCTCAACTACCATAAAATCACCGCAAAAAAGGATATCGGTATCACCTCCCGTCATCCCCGTGATTTCGAAAAAGACTTGCGGCTTTTGCATCATTTTGGTTACACATCGATTACTTTTGAACAGTATTTCAATGAATCGGTACTCCCATCCAAACCGGTCATACTCACTTTTGATGACGGTTATGCGTCGGTTTTAACCGATGCTCTTCCGATTATGCAGAAGTTCGGATTCCGGGGAGTGATCTTTATGCCGGTGAACTATATCGGCAAAACAAATGATTGGGATGTCCAGTTCGGCAAAAAAGTATTTCGCCATTTGGACAGGGAGGAAATCCGTATTTTATCGGAAGCGGGATTTGAGCTCGGTAGTCACGGTCTTACGCATCAGCCTTTGCCGGCTATGTCCGCAGGGCGTATAAAAAAAGAATTGGCGGAAAGTAAGCATATTCTGGAAACCATCACCGGCAAATCCGTCTTTTCAATTTGTTATCCTTTCGGCCGTTTTAATATTCCCGTACTCAGAGCAGCGAGAGAAAGCGGATACCGGGCGGGAGTTGCTTCCATGTATTGGAAAGCCCTGAGTAACGGTTATTCTTCTCTGGCCTTGCGGCGCTTTAATGTATATCGATTTGACTCACAGCATACGCTACGGGAAAAGCTTTGCCTGCCCTGGAATAGCCTGTTGGCCTACCGGGATCGAATGATTCAATTCGGGAGCTCTGCCACTATTCTTTACCAACGTCTAAAAAAGCCTCATTAACCCCGAATCCGGAAATATTTTCTATTCCATTTGAGTTGATTTTATTTTTATCGTTCAAGGAACCATAAATCGGATAGGTATTTCATTATGAAACGTTGGTTGCCATTTATAGCCATAATCATCCTTATTCTGTTTTTTGTCCCGTATCTGTTTTATTCAAAACAGAAAAGTACCTATATCCCGCGAACCGATCGGCCTCAGGAAATCTATCTGCAAGCCTGTAAAAGTTGTCATGGTGTGCTGGGCAAAGGAACGGGAATGGTTTATCCTTCCTTGCAGGACATGGATCTTCCGACAGAAAAAATTGGGAATATTATCAGCAACGGTGCCTTATTTATGCCTGCCTTTAAAAAAATAAGGGGGGATACTCTGCAGAAACTGATCGATTTTGTCTATCAGAAGCGCTTTTTAGAAAATAAAAAAGCCATCAAAAATGATGGCTTCGAACAAAGGTGATGCTTGAAGAAAAGATTTTTAGGCTACGACCGTTAATTTACTGGCAACAGGACCTTTTTTTCCCTCGGCTTTTTCAAACTCAACCGTTTGTCCTTCTTCAAGGGATCGGTATCCTTCTCCATCGATTTCGGAATAGTGGATGAAAATATCTTCTCCATTTTCCATCCGGATGAATCCGTACCCTTTTTTGGGATCAAACCATTTAACCGTCCCTTTGATACGTTCCGCCATAAAAACTAAACCTCCAAAAAATTAATAAATAAAGTTTCCTGATGAAAGAAGATGCGCTTAGCAAAGCCTTCCTTACATAAGGCTCTATGTCGAATAGTGTGGGTAATCAAATTCTAATTTTCCAGCTATAAAATAAATCATATGGATGAAATTTTGAGAATTTCTATACCCTCTGGCTCTTCTTTTAGCTAACTGTATCTTTGAATTGATTCCTTCCAAAACACCATTTGATATTTTATGGTGTATATAGTTTAGTATGCCACTCCAATGTGTTCGAATGGTTGCTGCAAATTTCATCATTGGCCTTATTTTAGATTCTTCGGCTAAATCACACCAATATGCTAAAAAAGCGG
>Ga0256841_1000976_pt1 | contig 26736 bp, 22 predicted proteins | sample 356308metaG_FD_185971 | JGI IMG/M metagenome (GOLD analysis project Ga0256841, IMG submission 185971) | Hydrothermal vent microbial communities from Mid Atlantic Ridge, Atlantic Ocean - 356-308 | ecosystem: Environmental > Aquatic > Marine > Hydrothermal vents | place: Atlantic Ocean: Mid...
ACGAGATCATGGGCGTGCGCCACCGCGACTTGAATGTCCAGGGGGTGCAGTTCCATCCGGAGTCCATCCTGACCGCCCATGGCCATGACATGCTAAGGAACTTTCTCGATGACAAATGACATGACCCTGCCGCGCGCGATCGCGCGCGTCATCGACGGCGGCAACCTGAACGCCACGGAGATGGAGTCGGTGATGCGCGCGATCATGACCGGCGGCGCGAGCGACGCGCAGATCGCAGGCCTGCTGATCGGCCTGCGCATGAAGGGCGAGACGGTCGAGGAGATCACCGCTGCGGCGCGGGTGATGCGTGAACTGGCAACCCCGGTGACGGTCGACGATGCCGAACACTTGGTCGATATCGTCGGTACCGGTGGCGATGGCGCGCATACCTTCAATATCTCTACCGCGTCGACCTTCGTGCTCGCAGCCGCCGGTGGCCGCGTGGCGAAACACGGCAATCGCTCGGTGTCGTCCAGTTCCGGCAGCGCCGATCTGCTCGAAGCCGCCGGTGTGAATCTGCAACTGAACACCGCGCAGGTCGCCGAATGCATCGACAGACTGGGCGTCGGTTTCATGTTCGCGCCCTTGCATCACAGCGCGATGAAACACGCCATCGGCCCGCGCAAGGAGATGGGTGTGCGCACACTGTTCAACTTGCTCGGTCCGTTGACGAACCCCGCCGGCGCGCCAAACCTGTTGCTCGGCGTATTCGACGACCACTGGCTGAAACCGCTGGCCAGCGCGCTCGGACGGCTGGGCGCGCGACATGTGATAGTCGTGCATGCCGAAGTCGGCCTGGACGAGATCAGTATCGACGGCGTGACCCACGTCTGCGAACTGAAGGACGGCAAGGTGCACCGCCATGACATCCGTCCGGAGGATTTCGGCCTGGCATCCGCATCGCTGGACGGACTGAAGGTCGACAGCGCCGCCGAAAGCCTGGCGATGATCCAGCGCGTGTTCGCTGGCGAACCAGGCCCGGCCAGCAACATCGTTGCATTGAACGCCGGCGCGGCGATCTACATCGCCGGCCTGGCCGCGGATCTGGCAGGCGGCATCCGGCGCGCCCGCGAGGTCATCGCGAATGGCGAAGCCGGTCGCCGCCTGCATGCGCTGGCCGAGCTGACCCAGAGCATGACAGCATGAACAATACCCCGGATATTCTGAGGAAGATTGTCGCGCGCAAGCACGAGGAGATTGCCGCGCGCCGCGCCGACCTGTCCTTGGCAGAGGTCGCCGCGCGCGCTACCGAACAGCCCCCGGCGCGTGGCTTCGCCGACGCGCTGGCGCTGCGCATCACCGCCGGCCGGCCCGGCGTCATCGCCGAGATCAAGAAAGCCTCGCCGAGCAAGGGCGTGCTGCGCGAGGACTTCCGTCCGGCGGAGATCGCCGCCAGCTATCAGCACGGCGGCGCGGCCTGCCTGTCGGTGCTCACCGACATCGATTTCTTCCAAGGCCACGACGATTACCTGCGCCATGCGCGCGCGGCCTGCTCGCTGCCGGTGATCCGCAAGGATTTCATCGTCGACCCCTACCAGGTACACGAGGCACGCATGATCGGCGCCGACTGCATCCTGTTGATCGTCGCCTGTCTCAAAGATCGACGGATGCATGAATTGAACTCACTTGCCCACGAACTCGGCATGGACGTGCTGATCGAGGTCCATGACGGTACTGAACTGCAACGCGCCCTGCCGCTTGGCAACCGCATGATCGGTATCAACAACCGTAACCTGCGAACCTTCGAAACCCGGTTGGAGACCACCATCGAACTACTCGACGCGATTCCGGACGGGCATATCGTCGTCTCCGAGAGCGGCATCCACACGCGGGAGGACATCGCCTCGATACGCGCCCACGACGTGAACGCCTTTCTGGTCGGCGAAGCGTTCATGCGCGCGCAAGATCCCGGCGCAAAGCTGGCTGAACTGTTCGGCTGAAGGCGCGCCCGCAGGCGGCGTTGCGCATTTCCGGGACAACGGCGAGCAACGATGATGTATCTTGGCATGTTGCTCGGCGCGGTCATCCTCGTGGCGCTACTGCTTGCCGCCGCCGTGCATATTGGCTTCCGCGCGCCGCGCATTCTCGAACGCGGCACGCCGGCTACAACATCCTGCTGCTGGATGCACGCAATCACGGGCGCAGTGACGCCCACGGCTATTCATCCCTACCCCGCTTCGCCGAGGATGTCGGCGCGGCGGCCGACTGGGTGAAAAGCCCATGGCGACGACTCTCGACCGCGCATGGCGTTGCTGGGCCATTCGGTCGGGGCCGGCGCGGTGTTGTTCGAGGCGTCGCGCCGTGACGACATCGCCGCCGTGATCAGCATCGCCGCGTTCGCGCATCCCGAGTGGATGATGCGCCGCTATCTCGACCCCGCCTGGCTGCCCGGCCCATTGCGCTCCAGCATACTCCGCTATGTGGAATGGCTGATTAGGTATCGCTATGCCGAGATCGCACCGATGCACACGCTGTGCCGCGTCCGCTGCCCGGTGCTGCTGGTACATGGCACCGCGGATGACACCGTACCGGTCTCCGATGTGCATGCCATGCGGGAAAACTGCCCGAAGAAGTCCGAACTGTGCCTGATCGCCGGCGCAAAACACGATTTGGTGGAGAGCATCGAAGAATGCGTGGATTGCCTGATCCATTTTCTGGATAGGACGATGGCATAGGATGCGATAGCCACGGCCAGCCGACCGTGTCGCCAGTGGTTTCAGCGCGTGCCGAACACCACGATGGTCTTGCCCTTGACGTGGATCAGCCCCTGTTCCTCCAAGTTCTTCAATACGCGCCCGGCCATCTCGCGTGAACAACCGACGATACGCCCGATCTCCTGACGGGTGATGCTGATCTGCATGCCGTCGGGATGGGTCATCGCATCCGGTTCCCTGCACAGATTCAGCAGAGTGCCGGCGATGCGGCCTGTGACATCCCAAAAGGCCAGATGACCCACTTTCTCGCTGGTTTTCACCAAGCGGCCGGTAATCTGCGCGCCCAGCGCCATCAGCAGCGCCTTGGCATGATCCCGGAGTTCATTTTCTAGCAGTTGGTCGAATCGCGAGTAGCTGATCTCGGCCAAATGTACCTCGCTGCGCGTGCGCACCAGCACGCTGCGCGTCGGTTCGCTCATGAAGAAGCCCATCTCGCCGATGAACTCACCCTTGTTGACATAGGCCAGCACGATCTCGCGACCGTCGTCATCCTCGTACATCGTGCTCACTGAACCATCGATCAGATAGTAGAGCGCATCGGCGGGATCGCCCGGCCGGATGATATCGGTCTTGTTCGGATAGCGCCGCCGATGACAGTAACTCAGGAAGGGTTCGAGGTATTCCGGCGGCTTGGGAATGGGCTGAACGATACTCATAACGACCGTTAGTTCCTTTAAAATCAAGTGGGCATGATTCTAATCTAAATTCTCTACTGGCAGGAAATAATCTAGCCGTTATGATGACTGGATAATCAAGAATACGGCAGGAATGTGATGAAAGTACGAGTTAAGTGGATAGACGGCGCGATGATGGTCGGAGAATCGGCCAGCGGGCATGCAATCGTGATGGACGGGCCGGAGGAATTCGGCGGCCGCAACCTGGGCATCCGACCGATGGAGATGCTGCTGCTGGGCCTTGGCGGCTGCACCGAGTTCGATGTCGTCCATATCTTGAGAAAAGGCCGTCACGAGGTGAACGGCTGCCGCGTGGAGATCGACGCCGAACGCGCCGACCAAGATCCCAAGGTCTTCACCCGAATCCATGTGCATTTCGTCGTCAGTGGCCCGGCACTGAACGAAAAAGCCGTCGCCCGCGCGGTCGGGCTGAGCGCGGAGAAGTTCTGCTCGGCGTCCATCATGCTCGGCAAGGTGGCCAAGATCAGCCATGACTTCGAGATCGTCACCTCATGAAGCGGCCATCACGCACGCTGGGGATGCGTCATGTCGCGCTGTACGTGCGCGATATGCCCGCTTGCGAGCATTTCTATTGTGAACTGCTCGGCATGGCGGTGGAATGGCGACCGGACGCGGCGAATGTCTATTTGAGCGGCGGCGGCGACAACCTCGCGCTGCACCAAGCCGATCCCGGCGCGCCACGCGACGAGACGGCCCAGCGCCTGGACCATATCGGTTTCTTTCTCGCGACGCGGGAAGAGGTGGATGCCTGGTTCGCCTGGTTGAAAGCGAATGGCGTGCGCATGCGCACCGAACCGCGAAGCCACCGCGATGGCGCACGCAGTTTCTATTGTTTCGACCCGGATGGCACAGTGGTACAGATCATCCATCACCCCCCGGTGGCGACATTCGAAGCCGAGCGAAACGCATTGTGACGGTCTCGTTCAGGGAAACGCAGGAATCGTCGGTTCGGTACCCTCGAAGTCGACTTCCGGGTGATGTTTCTTCACCAGGGTCTGAATCGCCGTGACGTTGTCCTTCGGCACATCCACCAATACCAGGATCTCACCCTTTTCGATGGCCTCGTGAAACTTCTTGATCTGGGTGTTTTCGACATCCACGCCAATCATGCCGCCGAGCCAAGCGCCCATGCCGGCACCGACCAGGCCGGAGGCCAACAAGGCGCCACCAGCAGTGACCACGCCGGCAACAGCCAGCGCGGTGAGTCCAGCGAGCACCCCCGCCGCACCGCCCAGCGCGACACCGCGCTCGACAGCCGGGATGAAATCACTCCTCTGTAGCAAAGTTGCCTGTGGCAGGTCACCCAGCGGAATCCCCTCCTTGGCGATGATATGAATATGCCGCTCCTCGACATGCGACAGTAACAGTTCCTCGACGACCTTGTGAGTGGTATCGAGATCGGGAAGAAGGAAGTAGAGACGCCTCATGACAAACCCTCGGGATGAAAGAACGAAAACTTGTTATCAGGAAGCATAGCCAAGGAACCACACCGCCGCCACCCGATCGCCAAATGCCTGTCCGCCCGCCACGACTGGCGGACAAACTGAACCACCGAAACGCTCAAGGGCATCTCGAAAAATCGAGATGCCCGAGTGGGACGGGGATATCTACATTTTCGGTAACTACTCAGCAAGTAGGAAAATCATGCTGTAACTGCTCAGATTGCCGCTGAAATGTGTCAGATCAAGGCGGGAAATGTGAGCAAAGAGGAAATCGCATTTTCTCTTTGCGACGAGAAAAATGCCATGGAAGGGCTTTTTCGAGATTCCCTCAATCTGTAAGGCTCAGCATCAGCTTGTTCAGACGATGCACGAAGGTCGCCGGATCTTCCAACTGACCGCCTTCGGCGAGCATCGCTTGGTCGAACAGCACCTTCGCCAGATCGGCAAAGCGCTCTTCGTCGGCCTCGCTCTCCAGTCGCTGGATCAACGGATGCTCGGCGTTCAACTCCATGATCGGCACCGGTTTCGGCGCATCCTGACCAAGTTGCGACAAGACTCGCGCGAGGTTGCTGCTCATGTCCTGCTCCTCGACAACCAGGCAGGCCGGTGAGTCGGTCAAACGCTCGCTGGCGCGGATGTCCTTGACCGTGTCACCGAGTACCTTCTTCAGGCGTGCGATCAGTTTCTCGTCGAGCATCGCCTCAGCCTTGCTCTCTTCCTCGTCCGTGCTGTCCTTGGTCTTGATCGCCGACAAGTCCAATTCGCCCTTCGCGACATTCTGGAACGCCTTTTCTTTGTACTCGGTCAGATGCGACATCAGCCATTCGTCGACGCGATCGGTCAGCAACAGTACCTCGATGCCTTTTTTCTTGAAGATTTCGAGGTGCGGGCTATTCTTAGCCGCGGCCAGGGTATCGGCGGTGATGTAGTAGATCTTCTCCTGCCCTTCCTTCATCCGCTCGATATAAGTATCCAGCGAAACGCTCTCGTCATCAGACTGCGTGCTCGCGAAGCGCAACAAGCCGGCAATCTTCTCTTTATTGGCAAAGTCTTCCGCCGGTCCTTCCTTCATCACCCTGCCAAACGCCTTCCAGAAATCGGCGTATTTCCCTGGCTCATCCTTTGCCATCTTTTCCAGCAGACCGAGGATGCGCTTGACGTTACCGGTGCGGATCGCATCAATCTTACGGTTGTGTTGCAGAATCTCGCGCGACACGTTCAACGGCAGATCATCGGCATCGACGACGCCCTTGACGAAACGCAGGTACATCGGCATCAGCTTGTCGGCTTCATCCATGATAAAGACGCGACGCACATAGAGCTTCACGCCATGTTTCTGATCGCGATCCCACAGATCGAACGGCGCATTCTTCGGGATATACAACAGCGAGGTGTATTCATTGGTGCCTTCGACACGATTATGCACCCAGGCCAACGGCTCCTCGAAGTCATGACTGATGGTCTTGTAGAAGTCCTTGTATTCCTCGTCGCTGATCTCGGCGCGGTTACGCTGCCACAGCGCGGTACCCTTGTTGATCTGCTCCCATTCCGGTTCTTTTTTTTCATCGTCCTCGCCAGTCGGCTCGCTGAGCATCTCGATCGGCACCGCGATATGGTCGGAAAATTTGGTGATGATGGAACGAATCCGCCACGGCTCCAGGAATTCTTTTTCATCGTCCTTCAGATGTAAAATCACATCAGTGCCGCGCCCGGCCTTTTCAACAGTCTCCACGGTGTAGTCGCCACCACCGGTGGATTCCCAGCGAACGCCCTGGTTGGACGGCAGACCCGCGCGACGCGTCACCAGTGTCACCTTATCGGCCACGATGAAGGCAGAATAAAAGCCTACGCCGAATTGACCGATCAACTGACTGTCGGTCGCCGCATCGCCGGTCATCGCCTCCAGAAACTTACGCGTGCCCGAGCTGGCGATGCTGCCGATGGTGTCACCGACCTCCTCTCGGCTCATGCCGATGCCGTTGTCCGAGATCGTCAAGGTGCCGGCATCCTTATCCACCGAGACGCGCACACGCAATTCGCCGTCGCCTTCCAGCAACGATTCATCGGTGAGTGATTCAAAGCGCAGCTTCTCGATCGCGTCCGAGGCATTCGAGACCAGTTCGCGAAGAAAGATCTCCTTGTTGCTGTACAGCGAGCGGATCACCAGGTCCAGCACCTGGCTGACCTCCGCCTTGAACGCCATGGTTTCTTTGTGTGCTTCCACAGACATGGGTGTACTCATCTCCTATTGGCCAGAGTTTGGAAAGAATCGAAGTCATTGCCAGCCCGCCCCTGAAATACGCCATCTCTACGCGCAAAAAGGGCCATTCGCTTTTGCAAACCAGCAGTTGCTCCCGCCTCGCGCCGTTCCAGGAACTATATGGCACGTACGCTAGCAGGATGTTGAAATTCAACCGACCGCAACGATACGAATCAAATTTTACCTGACGATGGGGGCACAGAATGAATTTTCAAGAGTGTGCGCCCCTACAGTCATTCCATCGGAGGACGATCATCACCCAGCACGCTGGTTCCAAGAACCCGTTTGGCGGGGTTTCCCAGAATTCCGTCTCACTCTCATGATGGGGAAACACCCCAGATCATGAAAGGTTGTCTGTGGTCCGGGCGCGGGATGCCCGAGGCAGGACATTGGATTGGAAATATTCCCGGCATTTCCAGCATTCCCCACCCCCCTGTGGGTTATGCCGAGGCCGGGCCTACAGGAACGTATTCACGGCGTTCTCGCAAACCGATCGCCGGCAGGCGGCTTCCACGCTCATGTCAGCGCCTCTTGCGCCGATAGGATTAGCCCGGATTTCTCACGCGGGTCGCAGTAGTGAACGGGTGAGAAATCCGGGTTAGCAGGCCGTTGAAAATGAAGGACCCGGGAAATCGCATTTTCCGGTCCCATCGTTGAAAGAGTCCATGGAAGGACTTTTTCAACATCCTGTGATGTAGGATTCGCCGTATGCATCGTAGCAGCGGGTGCCGCCTATCCTCGCTTCCCGGCCATCGTCATACCCGATCTTGCTCACAGGATGACAGGTGTTACCGCGATATCGAGGCGAATGGCCGTAGCCGCCCGGGAAATGCCCCGTGATACCGCAACAGGCCCCGTGATGCCGTGACAGAGAGAATGGCCATCATGGCGGCCGCAACCTGGAAAATGAGCGTGGCGATCACGGTAGCAGTAGTCGCCATCGTGAGCGTAACGGCGATGAGCATAGTCGCCGCGGTGACTATGACGAAGATAGCCTGGCCGTCATGATGAACGCTAGCGTGATGGGGTCCAGCCGAGAGTGAGGGCGACCGGGTTAGCGCGGTGACGGTAAACACAAGACTGAGCGCTGAGCACAATCGAGTAACAATGGACATAATGGATCTCCTGACGGATGGTTTCCTTAGTTTCTGGCATTTCCGCGATCGCCATCCCTACAAACCGAGTCGAGGCGGGTGTAGAATTGCGACCGTGGATACCCCGCACCCATCTCGCACATCCAGGCGAAGCAAAACCATGTCGTCCGTTACCACCACGAGCTTCGTCAACCAAACCGCTTTCTTTGCGTGCGTACCATTATTCCTTGGCAAGGCGTGAAAATTCTCGGGCCATCATCCACGAAGACGAGCAACACGGCCAAGGGCGAAAGGGCGCGTGTAATCATTCCGGGCTTTAGCTGACGGAGGCTTTAGCCCCCTAGCTGTATTAGAATCGAATAATGTTATTTAACTCCTACGAATTTATCTTTCTGTTTCTTCCGATCGCATTTCTTGGCTATTTCCTGGTCGCTAGAAAGGGACGCGAGCTGGCGATCGCTTGGCTGGTGCTGGCGTCCCTGTTCTTCTATGGCTGGTGGAATCCCGCTTATCTACTGCTGATTATCGCCTCCATGTTAGTCAACTTCGGCATTGGCAAGGCCTTGAGCAAGACGCATGGGAGCACTGGCGGAAGATCGAAACTGCTCCTGACGCTCGGCATTGCGCTCAACCTGGGGGTGCTGGGTTACTACAAGTACGCCGGTTTCTTCATCGAGAACCTCAACGCAATAGCTGGTATCGATTATCATTTGAAGACGATCGTCTTACCCTTGGCAATCTCTTTCTTCACGTTCCAGCAAATCGCTTATCTGGTGGATGCTTATCGCGGCATCACCAAGGAGTACCGTTTCTCTCACTACGCACTGTTCGTCACCTTTTTCCCGCAACTGATCGCCGGACCTATCGTGCATCACAACGAGATGCTACCGCAATTCGCACGACGCGAAGCGCTTCGTGCCAGTCTCTCCAATATCTGCATCGGATTGAGCATATTCGCCATCGGGTTATTCAAAAAGGCTGTCCTGGCTGATGGTATCGCGAACTACGGAACCACGGTCTTCGATTCTGCGGCAAATGGCTCAGAGTTGGCTTTTTTTGGCGCATGGGGCGGCGCATTGGCCTATACCATGCAGCTTTATTTCGATTTCTCCGGTTACTCCGACATGGCAATCGGTGGAGCGCGAATCTTTGGGATTCGGTTGCCGCTCAATTTCCATTCACCCTACAAGGCTACAAACATCGTCGAGTTCTGGCGCCGCTGGCACATGACGCTATCCCGGTTTCTTCGCGACTACCTCTATATCCCTCTCGGGGGCAATCGCAAAGGCAAGATCCGGCGTTACATCAACCTGATAACCACCATGCTGCTGGGTGGATTATGGCATGGCGCGGGCTGGACTTTCGTCATCTGGGGCGCCTTGCATGGCAGCTACCTCATCATCAATCATGCCTGGATTCACGCGCGCGAGGCATTGGGACTGCCCCGTCATGCCGAGCCATCACGAATGGACAAGTCGCTTTCCTGGCTACTGACTTTTCTAGCGGTCGTCGTTGGCTGGGTATTCTTCCGCGCCAACGACCTCGACAGTGCAATGGCAATACTGCGGGGCATGTCCGGAATGAATGGCGTTGCGCTTCCGAACGCCATACTTCTCCGCTTGGGAGAAATCGGCGATTGGTTGGCAAGCATCGGCATTCATCCACGCCTTGGCGGTGGATCCGAGTTCACATTGACCTATCTATGGGTCATCTCTCTGCTGACGATCGCCCTGTTCGCCCCCAATACACAACAGATCATGGCGAACTTTGAACCTGCCCTCACGCCCTATCCGAGCAACGGACGCTACCAGATAAACCCGATCGACAAGTTAGAGTCGCTAGCGAGCTGGAGGCCTTCGGCCAGATGGGCTGTCATTACCGGCGTGATCGCGGCGCTGGGCGTGTTGGCGCTCAGCAGTGTTTCCGAGTTTCTCTACTTCCAGTTCTGATGAATACACAGCATTCGGAGTACCACCGCTTCATTCGCTTGTCACTGATAGTGCTTGTTATCACCTTGCTTAGCGCCGCGGGTTTCAACGCTCTCATCGACCCCTACGATCTTTTCGGGACCACTCGCATCAAAGGACTCAACGCGCTGAAACCAGCCGCGGGAACCCATATCCGACTGTCGAAACCCTATATGGTCGGCCGTTTCTCACCTAGAACCCTGATCGGTGGAAATTCCCGGCCTGAACTCGGTCTGGATCCACGCGATACATGCTGGACACAGGCAGACCGCCCCGTGTTCAACATCGGCATACCCGGCGCCGACATCTTCATGCAAGCCAGAATGCTACAGCACGCGATCGCGTCCGGAGCAAAAAAAGGCGACAAACGGGTATTCTGGGGGCTGGATTTCATGGATTTTCTCGACCGTCGAGCAGCGCTGAAAGACAAGAGGACAGTCTGGCCCGGTTCAACGCATGACTACGAGAGCCGCTTGGCGGTTACCGCCAACGGCCAGATCAACCCAGATCGTCCGTGGCGCAAATTGAAGGATACCGTTCTTACCCTGTTCTCTATCGATACGCTGAAAGACAGCCTATATACACTATTTTCCCAGGGTAACGTCAACGCAACGACACGGCGGGTGGATGGCTTCAACCCCGCGCGCGACTATGTCGACGCCATTGCGCTTGAAGGGCAAGCAGTCCTTTTCATACAAAAGAACCGAATGTTGGCGAAGACCTTCGCGCGAACCGATCTCTCGGTATTCGGCAACGGCCGACAATGGTCCCAGGATTTCGAGACCGTCAGCCGCATCCTCGAATATCTGAAGAAAAATGGTGTGAAGGCAACCTTGTTCATCAATCCCTACCATGTCGACTATCTGACGCTGATCGCCCTGTCGAGCCGCTGGCAAGAGTTTGAACAATGGAAACGGCAGCTACAGCACCTCGCGAAAACACATGATGTCGATCTTTGGGATTTTGCCGTCCTCAATGACTTCACCCGCGAGAGCCTGGCAAGCGCCGAAAACCGTACCTTAAAATGGTTCTGGGAACCAGCGCACTATAAATCCGCATACGGCCATCTCATGCTGCGCCAACTTCTCGATGCGCCCTGTCCTTCGCGAGAACCCAAGCCGGTGGGCGCGCTTTTGACGCCTGACACCATGGCACCACATCTCCGGCATGAACGTGACGCCATGATGCGCTACCTAAAAAACAATCCCAAGCAACTCAATAGACTCCGAGCCTATTTTCCTGGAACGGCGGATGGCGCATAATCGAGAAGCCCTAGCCCGGATTTCTCACCGGGTCGCGTAGCGAGGCCGCTCAAGGTGGTGTGATGGCTGGCGTTCGCGACCGAGGGCCGCGCAGGCGTAGTCGACACTACGTTGAGCGGCCCGACCGAGTGAACGCCAGTCAGCGCGCCGCATTGGGCAGCCGCAGTCGTGAACGGGTGAGAAATCCGGCCGAGCCTCTCGTATCTTGCGGGATATTTTACTCGGGCGCTCGGAATACGGACGCGCTTTACCGCTCATAACGACTCAGCGTGCAGGAACACAGAACCGTAACTGTTCGGACTACAGCTGAAATGCGCGCCAGATCAAGGGGAGGAACGTGATCGCAACACGGCTTCCACGTCCTGCTCTGGCCAGCATCCTGTCGATGACATAGAGAGGGTGCATTTCAGTGGTAAGCTGATGGTTACTGCCGCTCAAAGTCTTGACCATGATGCCATAAAGGCATCTCGAAAAATCGACATACCCAAGTGGAACAGGGATGCCCCACCCTTTTCGATCACCATAAGTGATTAAAAATGTAAGCAAAGAGACAATCGCATTTTCTCCTTGCGACGAGAAAAATTCCATGGAAGGAATTTTTCGAGATCCCCATAATGCATTGGCATTCGGATTGCTCAGGAGCTTAGCAGGATGTTGAAAAAGTTCTTCCATAGACTTTTTCAACGACGGAATCGGAAAATGCGATTTCCCGTTTCCTTCATTTTCAATGACTTGCAGTCATCGAAAATGACGGTACATCCCTGTACCGCGCACAGGCCGTCGAAAAATGCCATTTTTCAACGGCCTGTTAGAGGTGGCATGGGTTGTGTATTACCCCCAGATCCAACATCTGGGAATACTCATCAATTCTCGCGCCCAGCCGATACGATGGTTATGGATTCCGTCTATCCATGTTGTTCCACGACAAGCGGCGACGACTTAAATGCAGGAGGAGAAAAGAGGCTTGAAGATACTTGTTTATGGAGCCGCCGAGTTTTCCTCAACAGTTGCTGATCTTGCCAGACATTGTGGCCATGAAGTGATTGGGCTTATCAGCGACAACGAAAACGACCCGGGCACCCTCGGAAAATTGAATGACGTAGCGCAAACTCACCCTCCAAATGAGTTTGGCTTGGCTATCGGAATAGGCTACCGTAATCTATGCGGGAGATGGAAAGCATGGCGCACCGCCAAGGCTCTCGGGTACAGTGCTCCACCACTCATCCATCCGTCAGCCTATATCGCCGACAACGCTCGGATCCGGAACGGGGCGATGATCATGGCCCGCGCGATCGTGGACGTTAGAGTAGACATTGGCGAATTGGCGGTTGCCTGGCCTGGTGCTTGCATCAATCACGACGCGAAAGTGGGCGACAACACTTTCCTGTCTCCTGGCGCAATTGTCTGCGGGTTCAGCAAGGTGTCATCGAATAACTTCATCGGCGCTGGCGCCATCATCGTCGATCATTGCACGGTTCCAGCCAATTCCTTCATCAAGGCAAACACGGTTTTCAACGGTCGGTGAAATGAAAAAGGTGGCAATAATCCAATCGAACTATATACCTTGGAAGGGGTATTTCGATCTGATAAATGATGTTGATGAGTTTATACTCTATGATGACATGCAATACACGAAACGAGACTGGAGGAACAGAAATAAAATAATGACATCCAGAGGGCTAAAATGGCTTACCATACCAACCGAATCAAAGGGAAAATATCTCCAAAAAATAAAGGAGACAATCGTTAGCGATGCCGAATGGCATCATAAACATCTCAGGATGCTACACGAAAATTATCGTCACGCACCTTACTATGAGCAGCTTCTACCGTTAATATCAAGTCTCTACGAAAAAGCATCAAAACAGACGCATCTTAGCCAGATCAATCATATCTTCTTAGCCGGAATATGCTCACTGTTGGGAATAGATACTCGCATATCCTTTTCAATGGAATACCCTCTCGTCAAGGGAAAAACGGAACGTCTTGTCGGGCTGTGCTGCCACTGCAAAGCCACGCATTATATATCCGGACCATCCGCAAGAAACTATATCGATGCACAAATTTTCTCCAACAACAATATTCAGTTGGAGTGGAAAAGCTATTCCAATTATCCGGAATACAGACAACTCGGCACTAATTTCGAACATGGAGTAACCATTCTTGACCTGCTTTTCAACGTCGGACCGGATGCATCGTGGTACATATGGGGCTGGCGAAGTTAATGCTCTCACAAGTCGATCGCCTGCGAAATCATTGTCGCATTTACTGCCGTGATGAGTATAACACCCCGCCGTCGTTATGGTTGCCTGTAATTAGATCTTGGGGACCTCCCAAGCTGGGCACTGAAAATGCGCTCTGCATTCCCACACCTCCCTGTGGGTTACGCCGAGGCCAAACTCACAGGAACGCATCCACGACGCTCCAACAGACGAATAAACTAGCAGGATGTTGACCACGTACCTTCCCGCTATGACGGAAACTCTCATATGATCCCATTCAACAAACCGTATATGACAGGCAAGGAGCTGTGGAACATTGCCCAGGCGCATGTGAACGGCCATTTAGCTGGCGACGGGCCTTTTACGAGCAAGTGTCATGTTTGGTTGGAACAGACTATCGGGTCGGAGAAAGCACTACTCACCCACTCATGTACCGCCGCTTTGGAGATTGCGGCTATCCTTCTGGATTTAAAACCGGGAGATGAAGTGATAATGCCGTCCTATACATTTGTATCCACAGCAAACGCTTTCGTATCTCAAGGCGCCATACCGGTATTCATCGACATCCGTTCTGATACATTGAACATCGACGAGACAAAGATAGAACAAGCGATCACCAACAGAACCCGCGCTATAGTTCCCGTCCACTATTCCGGAGTCGGATGCGATATGGACACTATTATGTCAATCGCAAGCCGACATGGATTGATCGTAATCGAAGATGCCGCTCAAGGCGTCTTGGCTTCATACAAAAATACCCCCTTGGGAGGAATTGCTCAACTCGGAACGCTATCCTTCCATGAAACAAAAAATATCATTGCCGGCGAGGGAGGAGCATTGCTCATAAATGACCCGATATTCATAGAACGTGCTAAAATCATCCGAGAGAAAGGTACGAATCGTGATGCCTATTTTAGAGGAATTGTCGACAAGTATACCTGGGTAGATACTGGATCGTCCTATCTTCCTGGAGAGATCATTGCGGCGTTTCTATACGCGCAAATACAAGAAGCCGAAGATATTACTTCTCGAAGAATCAGCATGTGGAACACATATCACCATGCATTCTCGAACCTGGAGGCGAAAGGATTATGCAGACGGCATTTTATTCCAGCTCATTGCCAACACAATGCACACATGTATTATTTACTACTCAACACCATGGAAGACAGAAATAAATTAATAGACACCTTGAGGGAAATGAATATCCAAGCTGTCTTCCACTATATTCCATTACATAGCTCGCCTGCCGGGAAAAAATTCGCCAGAACTTCTGGCAATATGTCCGTCACCAACAACCTCTCCCAACGCCTGGTCAGGCTACCGCTCTGGATAGGGCTGGAAGATAAAATTATCGATATAGCAAATACAGTGAATAGCATCATTGAAGAAATTTACTCAAAATAAACATGCCGGCTCGATTCCATAAAGATAGCGATACGCCAAAGAATGAAAAGAACGCTCACAACACTTGATAAAAAACCAAACATCTCCAGCACACACCTCGCGGGACGCGCACTATCGAGCCTAAAACTCATAAAACGCCGTCTTCATAATCTAACGCTCAAATCTTCCTTCCTTATTTCCAACATTAGAAGAATAGCAAGATCCCGTACCATTCAAAAACGTGAGCTACAAAAGCACAAGTGTGGCAATTGGAAAAATCTTATCATATACCTTATCCCCCAGCCTAGGCGGGTCACTGGCGGTGTAATGCAGATATATTCGCTGCATGGGATGACTCAGGAACATTTCCAGGACTCCAGTACCGGCACGCTGATCTGCTGGATTCCAGGTGAAGGTATTAGCCTATACAAGCACGAAGGGTTCAAAAATGATATAACCGTATTTCCCTTGGGACTAGTCTTGGATAGCATTTCTCCGGATTGTAAAATCCTGCTACACCTACCCGAATTTGCAGCAACAAGAATATTGAATAACCTTGGAGTAAAGCGACTGTCTTATCTGAGAAATAACCATGGCTTGCGCCTCAATATACTGAACCAGAATGCAGAAGTGATGCTTACGCCTGAAGAATTGATGGAAATCAAAAACTTGTTTCCCGACCTAACCTGTACGGTTGGAAATTCCGTGTGGGCCTCCAATTCCGAGAGAGAAAGGCTAGGAATTCCACTGCATGTCATCCCTACTTGGTATTACCCTGACGATGCGCCATGGCAACCTTATGAATCAAAAAAAGACTTGATGATCGTATCGCCCGACAGGCACCCGGCACGAAAAATGGTTTTGGATGCTCTCCACGCCCATCTACCCGATATCGAGATCCGCGTAATCCGAGGACTCGAGTACGAAAAATACCTGGACTTGGAGAAACGGGCAAAATGGTCTTTGACTTTTGGAGAAGGGCTGGACGGATATTTCTACGGCCCCGTGCTTCGTGGTGGCATCGCATTCGCCGTGCGAAACAGTACCTTCGATCTACTACCAAAAAAAACCTATAAAACTCTGTATGATAGCTATGAAGATATGACGGAGCATATTGCATCAGACATACGTATCCTTGACAGCAAAAACCGCTATGAATCATACAACGGCGAGTTACGTACACCCTTACTATCGGTTCTTGGAAGAGATCGAACATTCACAGCGATGTCCGCCTATTATGAAGGTAGTCTTTCCTTACCTTAGTCGATCAGATTTCCCATTACTGAATCCAATATGATGAGATATAACAACCCTGTATTTATTTGCGGCGCTTTACGTTCTGGAACCACTGTCCTTCACCTTATGCTCGACAACCATGAGCAGATAAACAATCCGGGTGAGTTTGACTTCTTATTTGATTTCATCAAGGCTGACAACCACTACCCAGATCCTGATCAATTCATTTCCTGGTTGAATTCAAATCGGATATTTCTCTCGCACAACATACCCATCATCCATCCCAAGCCTTGTTTCGAAGACATAATTATCGACCTTGTCGCCAGCTATTCCAGATCTGGAGCATTGACATCCTTGACTATTCATCGAAACTTTCACCTTGTCCCGAATTTTTTCCCTGATTCTCGTTATGTCCATTTGCTGAGAGATCCTCGGGATGTCGCCAGATCCAGCATCCCAATGGGTTGGGCGGGAAATGTATGGTATGGCGTCGACCACTGGATAGATACAGAGAAAAGCTGGGATAAATTACAAAGTATTCTCGACCCTGAACAATATATAGAGATTCATTATGAAGAACTCATGCAAAACCCTGAAAGTATATTAATTGACGTTTGTTCATTCCTGGAAATACCTTACTCTAACACGATGCTCTCCTACCCGGATCATTCGACCTATGCAGGCCCGGACCCCACCTTGACAGAGCAATGGAAGCTAAAGTCAAATCCTAAAGACGTCAGACTAATAGAGAACAAAGCGAGTACTCTAATGAAGGCTAGAGGATACGATATATCATTTACTAACGCCTTACCGCCGTCCTTCCCAAAAAGAATCTATCTCGCACTTCAAAATAAAACGTATCGTGCTATATTCGGGGCAAAACGTTATGGCCTACCACTTTACATCATTGATCGTCTCTCCCGTCGATTTGGACCCGATAAACTCAGGTCTTATTGCCATTCTCGCATGGACGAGATCGACATATCATACCTGAAGTAACATGAGCCACTCGACGCTTTATCGTTTGTCCGTGATAATAATAAACTACAACACGGCTGAACTAACAATCAATTGCCTTGAATCACTTATACCTCAGCTTGATGGCATACGTTCGAAGGTGATCGTCATCGATAATGCATCTACCGACTCGTCCGCCAAGAAAATATCAACATGGATACATGATGAATCTCATACGCAGATCGTCAGCCTGGTGAAATCACCAACTAATCTCGGATTTTCCGGTGGCAACAACCTGGGAATCGAATACTGTAGCGCATCCTATTATCTGCTTCTCAATAGTGACACCATCGTACGTGACAACGCAATAAGCATACTCCTGAGCGTAGGCGACAACGATACCGGTGCCGGATTGGTGAGCCCTCGACTGGAGTGGCCAGACGGCAAGCCACAGGAAAGCTGTTTTCGCTGCTTCACTCCCATAAGCGAACTTATCGCGTCGGCTCGGACTGGACCCATTACACGACTCTTCCGCCGCTATGATGTACCTCTACCCGTGCATGACGAACCCAGCTATCCGGAATGGACGAGCTTCGCTTGCATACTGATCAAATCCAATGTGTTCGAAGATATCGGGCTGCTGGATGCGGGATACTTCATGTACTTTGAAGACGCATCTTTCTGCTGCCTCGCGAAACAGAGAGGTTGGTCCATCGTCAACGAACCAGCGGCGCGCATCGTTCATCTTCGTGGCGGTAGCTCATCAGTAAAGCGTCGCGCGTTGGCAAGAGAAAGACTACCTCGCTACTACTATGCGTCTCGATCGCGGTATTATTATATCCATTTTGGCCATGTAGGATTAACCACCGCTAACTTACTATGGTGGATCGGGCGGTTGATCTCAAAAACACGTGAATTGATGGGTCGAGATGATAGGCATATATGCCGAAATCAATGGAGAGATATCTGGATAAATTGGATCGACCCAATGCGACCCTATATTAAGAAAAATGAGGAAGAAGATGCCAAATAAACCAGACTTTATCATTATAGGTTCGATGAAATCGGCAACCAGCTCACTCTATCAGCAACTGTCGATCCAAGATGGCATTTTCATGTGTTCACCAAAAGAGCCGAACTTCTTCAGTGATGACAATAACTACCGGAATGGAATCGCTTGGTATGAAGACCTCTTCAGGCACTCAAGGCGCACGGATATTTGTGGAGAAGCCAGCACACATTATACCAAGTTGCCCACCTATCCGCATACCATCGAACGCATGCGAGATCATTTAAAAAAAGTAAAATTACTTTATGTTTTACGTAACCCTATCGACAGACTTATCTCTCACTATATCCATGAATGGAGCCAAGGGGTCATCACATGCAATATTGATAAGGCCATAAATAACCATCGGGAACTCATCGAGTATAGCTATTATAATAGACAAATCGAGCCGTATCTTTCTGCTTATGGAAGAGATTCCATCCTGCTGTTATCCTTCGACCGCTTGAAATATCATCCCCAAGCTGAGTTCGAGAGGGTGTGTCGATTCATAGGATATGAGAAACATCCCAAGTGGGCCGTGGATCTTCCGCCAAGCAATGTCTCCAGGGACAGAGTCAAGCGATTTCCATTCTACGATGTCCTTATCGAATCCCCGTTTGCACGGGGCATCAGACGAACTCTGGTTCCGAAATCCTGGCGAGCCCGGATAAAGCGGCACTTAACGATGCAGCAGCGCCCACAGCCGTCCAATGATTCGGTACAAAAGCTGGAAACGCTCTTCAATCAGGATCTTCATCTCCTTGGCCATAAGCTGGGCCTACCCGATCTGAATTGTTCCAATTTCTCCCGTTTGACATCTGAAGCACCGCTCGAATGGGTGCGTCATGATGACTAATTCGATGCCGCTGCACATAGACACGGGTGCCGTGGTCATCGGAAGGAACGAAGGCGAGCAGCTTCGCGCCTGCCTACGGTCAGTCAAACGCAAACTGCAACATGTCGTCTACGTGGATTCCGGTTCTACGGACGATAGCATCGATATCGCCATCGAATCCGGGGTCGAGGTCGTGCGTTTGGATTTATCGACGCCGTTCACTGCCGCGAGAGCGCGAAATCTTGGATTTTCGAGGCTGAACGAATCCATGCCGGATGTTGACTTCATTCAGTTTATCGACGGCGATTGTGAACTCGCTCCTGAGTGGCTGGAAACCGCAGTAGCATTTCTGAAGCATAATGACAACGTTGGTGTCGCTTGCGGCAGAAGGCGGGAACGCTACCCGGAGGCTACCGTATACAATTGGCTTTGCGATATCGAGTGGAATACTCGCATCGGTGAAACCCGGGCTTGTGGTGGAGATGCGCTGATGCGTAAAACTGCATTCACAGAGTCCGGCGGTTTCCGTGATGGATTGATCGCGGGCGAGGAACCTGAGTTGTGCCTGCGCCTTCGCCAGAAACACTGGCGCATATGGCGACTCGATGAAGAGATGACGCTACACGATGCCCGGATTATGCGATTCAAACAGTGGTGGACACGCGCTACGCGCGCGGGCCATGCTTTTGCCGAGGGCGCGTGGATCCATGCCGCAGGCCATGAGAAACATTGGGCGAAAGAAACCTTGCGCGCAATCATCTGGGGTATTGGCATCCCCATCTTCGGATTTATCCTGGGCTTGATCGATCCACGCTTTTTCCTCGTTTTTCTACTCTATCCCATACAGTTAATACGGCTCATGATCCGAGGTAAAAAAATGTCAATGCGGCAACGATTTTTTCATGCCTGTTTCTTACTCCTTGGAAAATTCGCTGAGGCTGCCGGGATACTCAAATTTCTGTTTGGCCGATTACGAGGTAAAACTCATGGAATAATCGAATACAAATAGCCGCACACGAATAGCGCGGTAAAACTCACTTTCATGACGAATGTCGGACGACCCATTACATGTCAACCATCGCCTACCTTGTAAATCAATACCCTAAAGTCAGCCACAGCTTTATTCGGCGTGAGATTTTCGCATTGGAGAGAAAGGATATTCAGATCAAAAGATTCTCGCTCCGTTCAAGTCCGGAAATGCTTGTGGATCCTGACGACCAAGTCGAATCCCGGAAGACATGCTCTCTCTTGAATGCGTCCTGGCCGACCCACGCGAGATCGAGCTTCACTCTGCTGATGACTCGGCCGGCGCGATTTCTTCGCGCCTTCAGCCAGTGCCTCGCCATGGGCTACCGATCCAATCGCGGCTTGATCCGTCACCTTTTTTACTTCATCGAAGCCTGCACGCTCAGCCAACAGCTACGGAAACACGATATCTCACATATCCATGCTCATTTTGGCACAAATTCCGCCGCGGTCGTGATGCTGACCCACCATCTCACCGGAAGCACTTACAGCTTTACCATCCACGGGCCGGAGGAATTCGACAAGCCAGAATGTCTGGCCATCGCGCGAAAAGTGCGATACGCCGCCTTCGTCGTCACCATCAGCTCCTTTGGACGCAGCCAGATCTATCGATGGATCCCGTGCGACGACTGGCCCAAGATCAAGGTGATCCATTGTGGTCTCGAACCGGCCTACCGCGATAACACGATCCCGGTCCCGGATAACCGACGGCTGGTCTGTGTCGGGCGCCTGTGCGAGCAGAAGGGACAGCTACTGCTCGTTCAGGCCGTTGCGAGACTCGTCAGGGATCAGACGGATATCAAGCTGATATTAGCCGGCGACGGCCCACATCGCGCCGAGATCGAGCAACTCATCGACCAATACGGCCTCCAGGCATACATCGAGATCACCGGCTGGGTCAGCAGCCAACAGGTCCGCAAGGAGCTGCTCGCCGCCCGCGCGCTGGTTCTGCCGAGCTTCGCCGAAGGCCTGCCGGTCGTTATCATGGAAGCCATGGCGCTGCGGCGACCCGTGCTCTCGACTTATGTCGCCGGCATCCCCGAGCTGGTGATTCCTGGCGAGAACGGTTGGTTGATCCCGGCCGGTTCCATCGACTTGCTCGCCGACGGGCTGAAACAAGTGCTGGACACCTCTCCATCCAAACTGCGGGAATTCGGTGAAAAAGCGCAACAACGCGTACTCTCCAGGCACGATATCGAGAAGGAGGCAGAAAGGTTGAAACAGCACTTCCTGTCTTGCACTGGCAGCACCCGATGCTGACGATCTTTCTGCTCATCCTAGCCGCCCCCATCATGCTTGCGGCTGGGGTATTCTCACTGGAAGTGGCCAGCTCACTGGTCTCGCTCATCTGGCCTCGAAGCATCGACGACACCGAGCCGACCACCCGCCCCACCATCGCCGTGCTGGTTCCCGCGCACAACGAATCGAAAGTCATCACGGAAACCTTGCGAAGCATCCATCAACAGCTCGACGGAAACGACCGCTTGCTGGTCGTCGCCGACAACTGCACTGATGATACCGCCGCGATCGCCGCCAAGCACCATGCCAAAGTGATCGAACGCCACGACACCCGACAACGAGGAAAAGGCTTTGCGCTGGACTATGGCATCCAATGGCTGTGTCACCATCCGCCTGCCATCGTGATCATCGTGGATGCCGATTGCATCGTGGGCGATGGTGCGATCACGCGCTTGGCAACGACCGTAAGCACGACGGACGCGCCAGCCCAAGCATGCTATCTGCTGACACACAGCGGAGACGCCAGCCTACGCCAGCGTATCGCCGAGTTTGCCTGGAAGGTGAAGAACCAAGTCAGGCCGCTCGGTTTGCATCGCGCCGACCTCGGCTGCCAGCTCACTGGCTCCGGCATGGCTTTCCCATGGAAACTGATCTCATCGGCGCCTCTAGCAAATGCCAACATCGTCGAAGACCTGAAGCTCGGCATCGACCTGGCCTTGTCTGGCCACGCCGCCAGCCTCTGCCCAACCGCCGAGGTCATCAGCGAGTTTCCGCGAAGCGACTCGGCCGCGAGCACGCAGCGTACCCGATGGGAACACGGCCACCTCCGCACCATCCTGACCGAAGTGCCCGGAATGATGCTAGCCGCAATCAAGAACCGGGATCCCAGAATTCTGGCGCTGGCACTGGATTTGGCCGTGCCCCCGCTTACGATGCTGACTTTATTACTGCTAACCTTGACCCTGGCCTACGCGGGCGTGGCTTGCTTCGGGCCGACCTTCCCGTTGATCGCAATGCTTGCCTCCGCAGCCGTGTTCGGTCTGTCGGTCATGGCAGCCTGGTTCTTCTGGGGGCGCCACACGGTTTCGCTCACCGATCTACTCGCCCTGCCCATCTATATGCTTGCCAAGCTACCGATTTATCTGCGCTTCTGGCGGAAGAGACAGAAAGACTGGGTGCGAACCGACCGCAACTGAACCGCCACGCCCCGCCGTACCCATCAACAAGCATCCTCCTCGCAACGCTGCTTCGTGCGGATATGGTAGATCGCCGATACCGGAGTGATCGCCACCAGGCCGTCACCCTCCAAACCGGTATGCGCCGCGCGCATGATGATTTCGGCGGTCTCCTCCGCCTTGCTGGCGGCGATGAATACCTCCATGCGCACATGAGACACCATCCAGTCGTTACGGAAGAAATCCGCGTAATCGCCATAGCCCTTGACATGGCTTAGGCTCATACCCGGCACGCCGGCTTGGTGCAAGCGCTTCTCGATCGCGGCTACCGCAGCCGGCCTGACGATCGCCGTTATTTTTGCAAAACTCATATTGCCTCCTTCGGCTCGGGAATGTCTCGCGGCAAGCCACGTTGTTTCCAGATCAGAAATACCGCCGGGATCACGATCAGAGTCAGCACGGTTGCACTGAGCATGCCGCCAACCATCGGCGCGGCGATGCGCCGCATCACCTCCGAGCCTGTGCCACCGCCGAGCATGATAGGCAGCAGGCCGGTAACGATGGCGGCAACGGTCATCATGATCGGCCGAACACGCAACAGCGCGCCTTCGATCACCGCGACACGCACGTCCTGGCGTGTCGGCTCTCTACCGTGATGCGCAGCATCGTCCAGCAGCCGTCGCAAGGCCTGATTCAGATAGACCAGCATCACCACGCCGATCTCCACCGACACCCCGGCCAGCGCAATAAAGCCCACGCCGACCGCAACGGACAGGTTATAGTCGAGCAGATACAGCAGCCAGATACCACCGACCAGGGCGAGCGGCAAGGTTCCGATGATGATCAGCACCTCAGTCAGGTTGCGAAAGTTCAGATACAGCAGCAACACGATGATCGCCAGGGTCACCGGCACCACCGTGGCCAGCTTCTCCCTCGCCCGCAGCATATACGCATACTGCCCAGACCAAGCGATCGAATACCCCGACGGCAGTTTCAGCTTCTCGGCCACGGCGCGTTGCGCGTCGATCACGTAAGAACCCAGATCCCGACCCTGGATATCGATATAGGTCCAGCCGTTCAAGCGAGCATTCTCGGTCTTGATCATGCCCGGTCCGGATTCGATCTGGATATCGGCGACCTCCGCCAGCGGGATATGCGCGCCTGCCGGCGTGACCACCGGCAGATTGCGGATCTTCTCCAGCGAGTTGCGCAACTGGCGGGGATAACGCAGGTTCACCGGATAACGCTCCAGCCCCTCAACCGACTGGGTGACGCGCATCCCGCCCAGCGCGGTACGCACGACCTCCTGTACATCGGCGATGTTCAGGCCGAAGCGCGCCGCCGCGCGGCGATCGATGTTGATGGTCACATAACGCCCGCCAGCAACTCGCTCGGAATACACCGATACCGTGCCCGGCACCTGTTTGATCACCGCTTCGAGCTGCTTGCCGACCCGTTGGATGACCTTCAGGTCCGGCCCCGCCACCTTCACGCCGACCGGCGTCTTGATACCGGTGGCAAGCATGTCGATGCGATTCTTGATCGGCATCACCCAAGCGTTGGTCAGACCTGGAAACTTCACCAGGCTGTCCAGCTCACGCTTCAGCTTTTCCAAGGTCATGTCCGGGCGCCATTCATCCCTCGGCTTCAACTGTATCGTAGTCTCCACCATCGTCAACGGCGCTGGGTCGGTGGCCGACTCCGCACGGCCCATCTTGCCGAACACCCGTTTCACCTCCGGCACGGTCTTTATCAGCCGGTCGGTCTGTTGCAGGATTTGTTGTGCCTTGCCGATGGATACCGCCGGGAAGGTGCTCGGCATATACAGCAGATCACCCTCGTCCAGATCGGGCATGAACTCACTGCCGATCTTGTCCAACGGCCAAAAGCCGACGACGATCAGCACCAACGTCAGCAACAACAGCAGGCGTGGAACGCGCAACACCAGATGGATCACCGGCCGATAGACCGCGATCAGCAGGCGGTTGATCGGGTTCTTCGTCTCCGGCGTCACATGGCCGCGAATGAAGTAACCCATCAGCACTGGCACCAGGGTGATCGACAGACCGGCCGCTGCCGCCATCGCGAAGGTCTTGGTGTAGGCTAGCGGCGCGAACAGCCGCCCCTCCTGGGCTTCCAGCGTAAACACCGGTAGAAAGCTCAAGGTAATGATCAGCAACGAAAAGAACAGCGACGGCCCAACCTCGATGGCCGCCTGAGACATCACCGCCCAGCGGTTCTCCTTGGTCAGCGGGGTCTTCTCGATATGCTTATGAACATTCTCGATCATCACAATGGCCGCGTCCACCATCGCGCCGATCGCGATTGCGATGCCACCCAGCGACATGATGTTCGCATTGATTCCCATGTGCTGCATGATGATGAAAGCAGCCAGAATGCCGACCGGCAACGACAGAATCACCACCCATGCCGAGCGTAGATGAAACAAAAATACCGCGCAGACGATCGCGACGACGATGAATTCTTCCAGCAGCTTGCCGTTCAGCGTCTCCACGGCGCGATGAATCAAACCAGAGCGATCATAGGTCGGCACGATCTCGACGCCATCCGGCAGGCCTTGGGACAGCGCCTCCAGCTTCTTCTTCGTATCGGCTATCACCGACAGCGCATTCTCGCCAAACCGCATCACGATGACCCCGCCGACAACCTCGCCTTCGCCATCCAACTCGGCGATGCCACGCCGCATCCGGGGACCGAGTCGGATCTGCGCGACATCGCCGAGCGTCACTGGCGCCCCTTTGTCGCTGATGCCCAGCGGGATCTCGCGCAAGTCCTCGATACCGTGAATATAACCGGTCGCGCGCACCATGTATTCGGCCTCGCCCATCTCGATCACCGAACCACCCGATTCCTGATTACCGCGTTGAATCGCCTTGCGGATGCGCGACAGATTCAAGCCATAGGCGCGTAGACCGTCAGGATCGACGACCACCTGATACTGCTTCACCATGCCACCGATGGTGGCGACCTCGGAGACCCCCGGAACGGTCTGCAACTCGAACTTCAAGTACCAGTCCTGTAGGCCGCGCAGTTGCGCCAGATCCAGCTTGCCGCTGCGATCCACCAGTGCATACTCATACACCCAGCCAACACCAGTCGCGTCCGGACCGAGTTCCGGCTTCGCATCCGAGGGCAGCTTGCCCGCAGCCTGAGACAGGTATTCGAGCACCCTGGATCTCGCCCAGTACGGATCGGTGCCATCCTCGAAGATCACATAGATGAAGGAATCACCAAAGAACGAATAGCCACGTACATTGGTCGCCTTTGGCACCGACAGCATCGCCGTGGTCAGCGGATAGGTCACTTGGTCCTCCACCACCTGCGGCGCCTGACCGGGGAAGCTGGTCTTGATGATGACTTGCACATCGGACAGATCCGGGATCGCGTCCAGTGGCGTATGCTTCACCGCGTACAACCCCCAACCGCTCAGAAGCAAGGTCAGCAGCAGCACCATGAAGCGGTTGCGCAGCGACCATTCGATAATCCCCCGAATCATGGCTGACCCCCGGCATCGATATGCCGCAGCGAGACGACGCAATACCCATCGGCAATCTTCTCCAGGCCGAAAGCCACGGCGTCACCCGCCTTGAAGCCGGCGACATCCAACGGCTTATCGAGGCGAAACGCCATCTCCATCGCCGGCCAGCCCAGCGCCACTATCGGCTCATGGGCGAGCGTGATCTCGCCCTTCACGGGATCGATGCTGAGTACTTTTCCACTGCCACTGACAGTCTCCTCCGGCGGTAACGCGGCATCCGTGTCAGTGGTTTCCGCATCGCTCATGCGCGTGAAGCTGGACTTCAGACTGGCCTCGGAGTCGATCAGGAACTGGCCGGACACCACCACCCGGTCACCCTCGGCAAGCCCTTCGACGATCTCCACCCGATCACCGCTCTCGATGCCGGCGATCACCTCGCGCGCATCGAAGCGTCCGTCACCCAGCGCGACGATCACCCGGTCTTTGTCGCCGGCGCGGATCAACGCTTCCAGCGGAATCGACAATACAGTCTCGCGTGGGCTGGCGAACAGCTTGACGCGTGCATACATATTCGGCCGCAGCGACTCGTCGGGATTGTCGAAGCGCAGACGCGCCCGCAAGGTATGCGTCTTCGCGTTCAGGCTCGGATAGAGGTAGGCCACCCGCCCCCGCCATGCCT
>Ga0256841_1000977_pt1 | contig 26724 bp, 29 predicted proteins | sample 356308metaG_FD_185971 | JGI IMG/M metagenome (GOLD analysis project Ga0256841, IMG submission 185971) | Hydrothermal vent microbial communities from Mid Atlantic Ridge, Atlantic Ocean - 356-308 | ecosystem: Environmental > Aquatic > Marine > Hydrothermal vents | place: Atlantic Ocean: Mid...
GCGCCATCGCCAGCCCCATTCTCGACAAGACACTGGAGATCGTCGGCATGGTGCGTTGATGCACATATACTGCGCCTGAGCGGCCTTTTCTGTTTTCCGTTGCATCGCCATATTGGCCAATGACCCTAGAAAGGACTCTGGCCATGGCAACAATACACCCGCAAATCCGTGTCGGACATGTGCATCTGAAAGTCGCCGATCTGGACCGGGCCATTTCGTTTTATACCGATGTACTCGGGTTTGAACTGCAACAGAAATTCGGCAACGAGGCTGCGTTTCTTTCGGCCGGCGGCTACCATCACCATCTTGGCCTGAATACCTGGGACAGCCTGAACGGATCGGCGCCACCCAAAGGGCATACCGGGCTTTTTCATGTGGCTTTCCTTTATCCGGACCGGGCTGCGCTGGGCCAGGCAGTCAGGCAGATCCTGCGTGCCGGTATTGCTCTGGAAGGTGCTGCCGACCACGGGGTCAGCGAAGCCGTCTATCTGAGCGATCCTGACGGCAACGGCATTGAACTGTATCGCGATCGGCCAGAATCCGAATGGCCGCGCGCCGCTGATGGCGCTCTGGCAATGGTCAATAGACCACTGGATGTGGAATCGCTGATTGCAGAGGGGGAGGGCCGGCCCGACCAATCTTGAATCAAGGTCTGGACTTCTGACCTATTCCCTCGCTAGACTTGGCTGTCGAAGGGGAGAATGCAATGACACTTGGAACCAATATCCACACTTACTTCAACGGCCAGTGGCACAAAGGAAACCCGGCAATCATGCACGCCGCCGATCACGGTGCCTGGCTGGGAACAACCGTTTTTGATGGTGCCCGTTTCTTTGAGGGTGTCGCCCCGGATCTGGAAGCACACTGCGCCCGGATCAATCACTCGGCCAAGGCGCTGATGATCACCCCCACCCATGCAACATCTGAAATCGTCGACCTGGTTCGGGAAGGGCTTTCAGCCTATCCAAAATCCGCGGCGGTTTATATCCGCCCCATGTATTGGGCGCTGGATGGTGGCGTGCAGGGCGTGGCACCGGCCCCCGATGCTACCGGGTTTGCCATATGTCTTGAGGAAGTTGCGATGCCGGCCGCAGATGCGGCTGTCACGCTGACCACGACACAGTTTCACCGCCCGGTACTGGCCGACAACGTCACCAATGCCAAGGCTGGCTGCCTCTATCCGAACAACGCCCGCATGTTGATGGAGGCCAACGCCAAAGGCTATGGCAATGCGCTGGTGGCCGACGCACTGGGCAACGTCGCAGAAACCGCAACCGCAAACGTCTTCATGGCAAAGGACGGAGAGCTGTTCACACCGGTCGCGAACGGCACCTTTCTGGCAGGCATCACCCGCGCCCGGCATATCAGCAATCTGAAGCGCGAGGGCATGACCGTACATGAAACCGTGCTGAGCTTTGACGACTTTCGCAACGCGGATGAGGTGTTCCTGTCGGGAAACTATTCCAAGGTAACACCGGTAACGGAATTTGACGGGACGAACTATCAGATTGGTCCGCTGACCCGACGAATACGCGAAATGTATTGGGACTGGGCCCTGTCCGGGAATAATGGCTAGTTGCTCATCGCCGTTCCATCGGCCATCATGCGCCGAACAAGGAGGCTGACAGATGCGCAAATTCATGGTGGTATTGGATGACAGTCGTGAATGCCTGAATGCTATTCGCTTTGCGGCAATGCGCGCCGCACATACGAATGCCGGCGTCGAAGTGCTGGCAATAATCCCGCCGGAAGAATTCAATCACTGGATTGGCGTGGGCGACATCATGCGCGAAGAGGCCCGTGAGCGTATTCACGCCCATTTTGAAGTGTTCGCAAAATGGATGCGCGACAAACAGGGTGTCGAACCCGAACTGGTAATCCGTGAAGGGGAACCCGTGGCGGAAATTCTGGCGCAAGTGCGGGATGATCCGGAAGTGGCGGTTCTGGTTCTGGGGGCCGGCACCGGCAAACAGGGGCCTGGCCCACTGGTGACACAGTTGACAAAATCAGCCGGCAGCCTGCCCGTCCCCATCACCATCGTTCCGGGTGACATGACCAAGGAACGACTGGAGAAAATAACCTGACGACTGCAAAAGGAAAAGGTAAATGAGTGAACAGGACAAGGAAGCCGAAAAGGGCGGTTTTGTTGAAAATCATCTGATGAAAACCCGTCAGGTGCTGATCTGTGAATCCATTGATCAGAAAATGGCCAAGCGAACCATCGCGCAGTTGCTGGCCCTTGCTGCCGAGTCTTCAGACGACATAACGCTCTTTCTGAACTCGCAGGGCGGGCATGTAGAGGCCGGCGACAGCATTCATGACATCATCAAGTTCATTGAACCCAAAGTCCGCATTATTGGTACCGGTTGGGTGGCCAGCGCCGGCACCCATATCTTTCTGGCGGCAGAAAAAGAAAACCGCCTGTGTCTGCCCAACACGAGATTTCTGATCCATCAGCCCTCGGGCGGCGTTGGCGGCAAAGTGACCGATATTGCCATTCAGGCGGAACAGATCGAGATCATGCGCAAACGTCTGGCACGGATCATTGCCGAAGCCTCCGGGCAACCGCTGAAACGTGTGATGCAGGATATTGACCGCGACCACTGGATGGATACGAAAGAGGCGCTGGAGTATGGGATACTGGGGCGGGTGATCAACAGCTATCAGGATCTGTAATTCTCTGGCTTGTTGGCTTTTGCGCGTTTGGAATCGTTCCAAACCTTGACTTGTCGCCCTGTCAGGCGCATATCGAAAGCCTGACAAAAAGGGTGCCCCAATGTTTATCCAAACCGAATCCACACCGAACCCCGCAACTTTGAAATTTCTGCCGGGTCAGGCCGTTTTGGGGTCTGGCACTGCGGATTTCCCGACGCCGGATACTGCCGGGAATTCCCCTCTGGCACAGCGTTTGTTCGCGGTTCCCGGTGTGACCGGCGTATTCCTGGGGGGTGATTTCGTGACGGTCACCAAGTCAGACGATGTGGCGTGGGAACACATCAAACCCGCATTACTTGGGGCAATCATGGAGCATTTCCAATCGGGCCAGCCCGTGATGACAGGAGAAGCGGAACAAACCGGCCACGCCGACCACGAAGAGGGGCCGGATGCCGAAATAATAAAACAGATCAAGGAATTGCTTGATACGCGCGTGCGCCCTGCCGTGGCACAAGATGGTGGCGACATCACTTTTTACGGTTTTGACAAAGGCATCGTCTATCTGCACATGCAGGGTGCCTGTGCCGGCTGCCCTTCCTCTACACTGACTTTGAAAATGGGCATAGAAAACCTGCTGCGGCACTTCATTCCCGAGGTTGTCGAGGTGCGCCCGGTTGCCGCCTGAACCGCTCATTCTGGGCTTTGATACATCGGCCGCGCATTGTGCGGCCGCTTTGCTGTGCAACGGCAAAACACTGGCACAACGCCACGAAGAGATGAACAAGGGGCAGGCCGAACGCCTTATGCCGCTTCTGGAGGAACTCCTGGCAGAGGCCGGCGCCCGTTGGCGTGACATAACAGCCATTGGCGTTGGGATAGGTCCCGGAAACTTTACCGGTATTCGTATTTCTGTTGCTGCCGCCCGTGGTTTGGCGCTGGCTCTGTCCCGGCCTGCTATTGGTGTCTCCGGCTTTGAAAGCCTCGCTGAAGGGCAAAACGGGCCGGTACTGGCCAGTATTGATGCGCGACAGGACAGGTTGTTTGTGCAGCGGCTGAATTCGTCCGCAACGAACGCGCCCTTTCAGACCGGCCTGAAAAATATACCGCGGGCCTTGTTCGATGATGCCGCAACATGCGTCGGCTTCCGTTCCGAGGAGATTGCAGCAGAATTCGGCGCCCCGGCGGCAAGCCCCTGTTATCCGCCGGCGGTGGCCATCGTGCGTATTGCCGAAAGCAGATACACGCGCGCGCACCCCCGCCCGGCCCCTCTCTATATTCGCCCTGCAGATGCTGCTCCGTCGCGCAATCCGGCGCCGGTTATCCTGCCATGAGTCCCGAAAAGATGGCCACGTTACACGCGGCGTGTTTCTCGGTTCCGCGCCCCTGGAGCAGCAAGGAGTTTTCAGAACTGCTGGAAAACCCGTCGGTGTTTTCCTGTGCCTCCGGGGCGGGATTTATACTTGGCAGGGTGATTGCCGATGAGGCTGAACTGTTGACACTTGCGGTTGCCCCTGATCAGAGGCGTCGCGGTATCGGCCAAATGCTTCTGACGCAGTACGAGGCCTGCGCAACACAGCGGAACGCTAGAGTTTCGTTCCTCGAGGTGGCGGCAAACAATCGCGCCGCAATCGCCTTGTACCGGACAGCCCGTTACCGCGAATCTGGCCGCCGCAAAGGATATTATTGCGCACCCGATGGCCAGAAAACCGACGCATTGCTTTTTTCCAAGCCGCTGAAACCAGTTTGACTTTGTATTAAACGGCTTATCCCCTGATAAACCGGCCCTTGCCGGGGAAAAACCCGCAAATAGCTATTGACGCTCTTGCCCCCCTACGGCCTTAATTGCGGATGATCTTTCTAGTGATCTGCTCGCTTACTCGGGATTGCCCGCAATGGCGGCAACCCAAAAACAAAAAACGGGAGAGTAAAATGACCCTGATGCAGAAATTCCTTGGCGCGACCGCAGCCTTTGCCCTGAGCGCAGGCGCCGCGTTGGCCGATCCGGCAATCATCTTTGATTTGGGCGGCAAGTTCGACAAATCCTTCAATCAGGCGGCCTTTGAGGGCGCCAAACGCTGGGCAAAGGAAACCGGCGGAACATACAAGGATGTTGAAATGCAATCCGAGGCCCAGCGCGAACAGGCCCTGCGCCGTTTTGCCGAGGCCGGGTATAACCCGATTGTCATGACCGGATTTGCTTTTGCTTCGTCTCTGGAGAAAGTTGCCCCGGATTATCCTGATACAAAATTCGTCATCATCGACATGGTCGTTGATCAGCCGAATGTTCGGTCGGTTGTTTTCAGCGAGCACGAAGGCTCGTACCTGGTCGGTCTGATGGGCGAAATGGCCTCCAAGACGAAAACCGTTGGTTTCATTGGTGGCATGGACATTCCGCTGATCCGCAAATTTGCCTGCGGTTATGTTCAGGGTGCGAAATCTGCCAATCCTGATGCAAAGGTCATCCAGAACATGACCGGCACCACACCGGCCGCATGGAATGACCCGGTGAAAGGCAGTGAACTGACCAAAGCACAGATCGCACAAGGGGTCGATGTCGTCTTTGCCGCCGCCGGGGGAACCGGTGTTGGCGTGCTGCAGACCGCTGCTGACGAAGGCATCCTGGCCATCGGTGTGGACAGCAACCAGAACTACCTGCATCCGGGGCATATGCTGACCTCGATGGTGAAACGGGTGGACGTTGCCGTTTATAACGCCTTCAAGGCCGGACCGGATGTCGAAACAGGGTTCCATGTGTTAGGGCTGGCCAATGGCGGGATTGATTACGCCATGGACGAATACAACAAAGACCTGGTAACCCCGGAAATGCTGGCCGCGGTCGAAGATGCCAAGGCCAAGATCATTTCGGGTGAGATCAAGGTTCACGACTATATGTCTGACAACAGCTGCCCGGTCGAGTAATACCGGCCATGTGCAGTGTCGCAACCAAAGGGCGGCAGGAGACTGCCGCCCCTTCCACAGCACCCGCTATCGAGCTTCGCGGAATTTCCAAGGCGTTTGGGCCGGTACAGGCAAACAAGGATATTTCACTTTCGGTCGCACGTGGCGCAATTCACGGCATCGTCGGTGAAAACGGGGCGGGAAAATCAACCCTGATGTCAATCCTGTACGGATTTTACAAGGCCGATGCCGGTGAAATCTTTATCGGAGGCAAGCTGACGCCGATCCACGGCAGTCAGGACGCGATCAACGCGGGCATCGGGATGGTGCATCAGCATTTCAAACTGGTCGAAAACTTTACGGTTCTTGAGAATGTCATCCTGGGCGCCGAAGACGGGCAGATGCTGCGGCCTTCCCTGGCAAAGGCGCGCAAACTTTTGGCCGAACTGTCCGATGAATACGAGCTGAGCGTTGATCCCGATGCGATGATTGAAAACCTGTCGGTCGGACATCAGCAGCGGGTCGAAATCCTGAAAGCCCTGTACCGTCAGGCTGATATCCTCATTCTTGACGAGCCGACAGGCGTGCTGACCCCGGCCGAGGCGGACCATCTGTTTCGCATCCTTAACGGTCTGAAAGCACAAGGAAAAACAATTATCCTGATCACCCACAAGCTGCGCGAGATCATGGAGATCACAGATACTGTCTCGGTCATGCGGCGCGGTGAAATGACTGCCACGGTTCAGACAAAAGACACAAGCCCCGAGAACCTCGCCGAGCTTATGGTCGGCCGCAAAGTCTTGCTTGAAGTCGAGAAAAAGCCGGCAACACCCGGTGCTTGTGTTCTGGAAATCGAAAACCTGCGCGTTGTTGACGAAAAGGGTGTCGAGCGCCTCAAAGGTATTTCCCTGGCGGTCCAGGCGGGCGAAATTCTGGGCATTGCCGGAGTATCGGGGAATGGTCAATCCGAGTTGATGGAAGTGCTGGGCGGCTATCAGACAGCCACGGGCACTGTTCGGCTGAACGGTCGGGAACTTGATCTGACCGGCCGGCATTCAGACGGCCAGTCGCGCCGAAACAGTGGTATTGCCCATGTGCCCGAAGACCGGCACCGCGAGGGCCTGATCCTGGAATTTTCCGCCTGGGAAAACATGGCATTCGGCTATCATAATGACCCGAAATACAACAAAAATGCCCTGTTGATGGACAATGCCGCCCTGCGCGAGGACACACGGCAAAAGATGGATCGTTTCGATGTGCGCCCGCCGATTCCACGCCTGCAGGCCAAGAACTTTTCCGGTGGTAACCAGCAAAAGCTGGTTCTGGCGCGCGAAATCGAGCGTAACCCCGACCTGCTTCTGGTCGGTCAGCCGACACGCGGTGTAGATATTGGCGCCATCGAATTTATCCACAAACGCATCATCCAGTTGCGTGATGAAGGCAAGGCCATCCTGCTCGTTTCAGTCGAACTGGAAGAAATCCTCTCTCTTTCAGATCGGATCGCGGTGATGTTTGATGGCCGGATCATGGGTGAACGGATGCCCGAGGACACCGATGAAAAAGAACTGGGCCTGTTAATGGCCGGTATGGGCACGAGGGAGGCCAACTGATGGACAAGATGCCGAAATGGGCCGATGTGTTCCTGGTCCCGTTCATCAACTTGTTGCTGGCCTTTTTCGTTTCCGGGCTGGTGGTTCTTGCCGTCGGGGAAAACCCGTTTCAGGCAATCTGGATCATGATCAAGGGCTCGCTCGGCTCAACAGCCGGGTTGGGCTATACGCTTTATTATGCCACGAACTATATTTTCACCGGTCTTGCGGTGGCCGTCGCCTTTCATGCGCGCCTGTTCAACATCGGTGGCGAGGGTCAGGCTGCCATGGGCGGCGTCGGCGTTGCTGTTGTTTTGCTGGCCTTCAACTGGCAACACTGGTGGCTTGCCTTGCCATTTGCCATCATCGGTGCCGGCAGTTTTGGCGCCTTCTGGGCCGCGATACCGGCTTATCTGCAGGCAAAGCGTGGCAGCCATATCGTGATCACCACGATCATGTTCAATTTTATTGCAGCGGCTGTTCTTGGCTATCTTCTGAACGGTGCGCTGAAAAACCCGAACAACCAGAATGCCGAAACAGTCCCCTTTGGCCCCGGCGCGCATTTACCCACTGCACATGAAATACTTGCGCCACTGGGTATTCAGTTTTCGAAATCCGCACCGCTGAATATCAGTTTCCTGCTGGCCTTGCTTTGTGCCTTTCTGGTTTTCGTGCTGCTTTGGCGCACCAGATTGGGCTTTGCCATTCGCGCCTTTGGCCAGAGCGAAACCGCAGCCAGATACGCCGGCATCAATGCCGTCAAGATCACCATGATTACCATGCTGATTTCCGGGGCACTGGCCGGGATGCTGTCGATCAACGTCGTAATGGGAGAACAGGGTCGCCTGATCAAGGAATTCGTGGAGGGCGCCGGTTTTGTCGGCATTGCCGTGGCTCTCATGGGCAGGTCGCATCCGTTCGGAATTGTTCTTGCCGCAATCCTGTTTGGCATGCTGACCCAGGGCGGGTTCGAACTGCTTTGGGAAATGCCGGATCTCAGCAAAGAGATGGTCCTGGTCATTCAGGCGTTGATCATATTGTTTACCGGTGCCCTGGATAACATGGTTCGCATGCCGCTGGAAAAACTGTTTCTGCGCCTGAGAAAGGAGCAAAGCTGATGGAGAATTCGCATTCGTTCGTTCTGTTGCTGGTGACCCTCAACCAGACGATCAATGTTTCCGTTGTCCTGATCTTCGCAGGCCTCGCCGGTTTGTTTTCCGAACGCTCGGGCATTTTTGATATCGGCCTGGAAGGCAAGATGCTGATCTCGGCCTTTTTTGCCGCATCCGTTTCTTATCAAACCGGAAATGTCTGGGTGGGCATGCTGGGTGGAATCGCCGCGTCGATGGTATTTGCGCTGATCCATGGCCTGACCTCGATCACCTTCAGGGGCAATCAATTGATCTCGGGGGTTGCCATCAACTTTCTCGCCTCGGGCCTGACGGTGGTGTTGGGCAATGCCTGGTACAGACAGGGCGGCCAGACGCCACAGCTGAGTGGTGCCGCCCGTTTCCACGAAATAACACTGCCTTTTGCAGACACCCTGCGCGGTATCCCGCTCCTGGGGCCGCTCTATTCAGATGTCATTTCCGGCCATACCCCGCTTGTGTATGTCGCATTTCTAATGGTGCCGCTCAGTTGGTGGGTTTTGTACCGCACCCGTTTTGGCCTGCGCCTGCGCGCTGTCGGGGAAAATCCGGCATCGGTGGACACCGCGGGCATTTCCGTGATCCGCCTGCGCTTTACCGCCGTCCTGATCGCCGGCGTTCTTTGCGGCATGGCGGGCGCCTATCTTTCGACATCACAAGGCGCAGCATTCGGCAAGGAGATGACCGCCGGGCGCGGCTATATCGCCCTGGCTGCGCTGATCTTTGCCAAATGGCGCCCCTGGTATCTGCTGATGGCCACTTTGCTTTTTGGCTTGCTGGAAGCGATCAGCAACCTGTTCCCCAACATCGACGTTTTCGGCATATTCACCATACCTGTACAGTTCACACAGGCGCTTCCGTATATTCTGACAGTGGTGATTCTGGCCGGATTTGTCGGCAAGGCGGTCCCACCGCGTGCCGGAGGCGAACCATATGTGAAAGAGCGGTGATTTTTTACCGTTCTTGCGCTGTAAAGCAAAAAAACACCGCCTGCCCGTTGCCATGATCGGGCAAGCACTATTAGGAAAGCCCATGCAGGTTTACCTACCCATAGCCGAAGTATCTGTCAGCGCCTTCCTTTTGCTGGGGTTGGGCGGCATTGTCGGCGTGCTTTCCGGCATGTTTGGTGTCGGTGGCGGGTTCCTTATCACACCACTCCTGTTTTTTATCGGCATCCCGCCATCTGTTGCCGTGGCCACAGGTACAAATCAGATCGTGGCCTCTTCTTTCTCGGCGGTTCTGGCGCATCTGAAACGAAAAACCGTTGATCTGCGCATGGGCAGCGTTTTGCTGGCTGGCGGCCTCATTGGTGCGGCTGTCGGGGTCAAACTGTTTTCGGTTCTCAAGGCAATCGGGCAGATCGATTTGCTTGTTCAGCTTTCTTACGTCGGGTTTCTTGGCGTCATCGGGCTGTTGATGTTCTTTGAGAGCCTGCGGGCAATCCGCCGCTCCAAACGCGCAGGTTCCGTGCCAAAGCGCAAACACCACACATGGATCCACGCACTGCCCTTCAAAATGAAGTTTCGCACATCGGGGTTGTATACATCGGTTATTCCGCCCCTGGTCATTGGGGCGATGGTTGGTGTCTTATCCGCAATCATGGGGGTCGGTGGCGGGTTTATCATGGTCCCGGCAATGATTTACCTGTTGGGAATGCCAACCAAGGTTGTTGTTGGAACATCCTTGTTCCAGATCATTTTCGTAACCGGCTTTACCACCATCATGCATGCGGTAACCAATTTTTCTGTCGATATGGTTCTGGCCGTTCTCTTGCTGATCGGCGGTGTGATCGGCGCCCAGATCGGCACAAGGATCGGTGCCAAGCTGAAGGCCGAGCAGTTGCGCATCCTCCTGGCCATTCTGGTGCTTGCAGTCTGTGCCAAACTTGCGCTTGATCTGCTGATTGAGCCCAGCGATCTCTACTCCATCACGCGGGCGGGGGGCTTGGGATGATGCGGTGGATGATGCGGTTTTTCATCATGCTTGTCCTGTTGCTGCCGGCCTTTGCCTATGCAGCCGAAGATACCGTGCCCGAGGAAATCATCGCGGACCTGTCCCAAAACAAGGTATCGATCAATACCAATTTTGACGGATCCAACATTCTCGTCTTTGGCGCCATCAAACGCGAAACCCCGGTGCCCTCAGATGCACCGCTTGGTTTGATCATCACCATTTCCGGCCCCAGCGAAAAAATCGTCGTGCGCCGCAAGTCACGTGTTGCCGGCATTTGGGTCAACACCGATGCGGTCAGGCTCGACAAGGCCCCCAGTTTCTATGCTGTTTCAACGAATGCGCCGGTAAAAGACGTTCTGACCAGCGACGAAGATCACCGTTTCAGAGTGACCATTCGCCAGGCTATCCGATCTGTCTGGACAACACAGCTTGCCCCCGATGCCCCCCAGTTTACCGAAGCCCTGATACGCCAACGGGAAGACCAGAACCTGTACCAACTGAACGAAGGGGGGGTTAAACTGGCAGAGGATACACTGTTTCGCAGCACCGTTGCCCTGCCGTCAAATCTGGTTGAAGGCAACTATTCAACCCGAATTTTCCTTACCCGCAACGGGCGCGTGGTATCAGCCTATTCAACAAACCTTGACGTGCGAAAAGTCGGGATGGAACGCTGGATATTCAACCTCGCGCATCAAAAACCGCTGTATTACGGGCTGCTGTCCATCCTGATTGCAGTTGCCGCGGGTTGGGGCGCCTCAACGGTATTCCGTTACATCCGCAGTTAGGGCAAGGCCCATCAATCCCCGCCCTGAACCTGCAATGACAGAGGCGAGGATACACCTTGCAGATCCTTTACCGTCAACGGGGCAGTCGGCAGCGCCAGTCGGTTTCGGGTCACCCAGAACAGGCGGTTTTGTGCCCGTGTTATTGCCACGTAGGCCAGCCGTTTCCACAGGGGTTGGCCTGCCTCGATACGGCCCATGCGCGCCGCAACGAACAGATCCGGCGCAAAAACCTGAACGTTTTCCCACTGGCTGCCTTGTGCCTTGTGAATGGTCACCGCCGCCCCATGCAAGAATGCCGCCCCCATACGCGCGGCATAGGGAATGAACGGCTCGTCCTCGTCCGGCAGTTCGATCTTGATGATGGAGGCCGCTGAAACCTGTGGTTCCTCGGCTCCAAAAACAAACAGGCGGGAAAAGCCCGGCTTGCGCCCTGGCCCCAGATAAATGGCCTGCGCCCCCTTGATCAGACCGCGTGCTTCAAGATCGAGCCGTTTCTTGCGATGCTTGGCCGGCAGTTCTATACCATCGCAGATAAGCGGCTCTCCCGGCAGCAGTTCATCCGCAGGCGCACCATAGGCGCCGCGGAAGGCCTGTATCAAACGCACCCGCGTTTTGTTGCGCCAGACCAGAACAGGCGAACGCGCCATCATATCCGCCTCGACCCGCGGGCTGACCACAACCCGGTTGTCGCGTTCTGCCGCCTCCTGAACCATTTGCTCAAAGCTGTGAAACTCCAGATCAGGATCACCCAGCGCGTGGGCCAGATCCAGAATCGGGTTATCCTGTTCCTGCCGGTGAATACGATGCAGATTCAGCTTTCGCTTTTCCGGCAGACGGTCAAAAACCATCTCTCCGGACTGATTGACCGGTGCCAGTTGCGCCGGGTCTCCAAACAGAACCAACGTCGGGAAAATCTCTTTCAGGTCATTGAATTGCCGCTCATCCAGCATCGAACTTTCATCGACAAACCCAATATCCAGACCTTCTTCGCGCCGCTTCCATCCCGTGATGAAATCCGAGCCGCGCAAACCGGCCGATGCCAGGGCGCCGGGAATGGAGCGGTTGTTCTGATAAAAGGCCAGTGCCCGGTCCAGTGCGGCATCGGTCAGACCTTCGATTTCGGGGCGTGTCCCGTTTCCGGCCAGCCATTCCGCAATTTTCTCATACTCCGGGTCATAAACCGGCGTGTAGAGAATGCGGTGAATGGTGGTTGCGGGAACACGTTGCGCACGCAGAACGCTGGCAGCCTTGTTGGTCGGGGCCAATATTGCCAGTGTGCGCCTGTCTCTTCGGGCCCGCCCCTCGTAATCTCCTGAGACCAGATCAACACCGGCAGCTTCAACCGCCTTGTACATTTCGGCCAGCAGCATGGTTTTGCCCGATCCGGCCTTTCCCACGATCGCCAGCACATTTTCCCGGCCATCGCTGCGCGGGGTTACCACCCCATTGTCAATATCCACCCCCACGCCGCGCAAAACCTCTGCGAGGCGGTCATGGGCTTCGGCCTGGTCTTCGGAAAAGGTTAGGCTGGGAAGGACGGTCATGGCATAGTCCTACATCCCTGCGCCGTTGCAGACCAGTACGATCCTCGAATTAACCAAAGATCACCCGGTTTCCGTCAATGCCAGATCACGACCGAAGGCACGCAGGAACCAATGGCGAGACAATTCATCCGAAAGCCCTGCGGTTTTCAACAGTTTGTTTCGTACGGCCTGGCCATATTCCCACAGGCCAAGGCTGATCCTGTCCCGCCCGTTTCCGCAGGATCCGAGCACAACCGGCCCCCAGCCCAGACGCCGGTAAATGCGGATCATCCTTGCGTCAAAAACCCCCAATGCGTGGCTGAGGTTGAACCCAAGCCCCACTTCAGCCCCCCCGAGCATCAGCGCGGCAGAAACGCGCGGGCCTGCCTGACGACCAAGACAAAACCGCGTGCATTCCCAGATACGCGGGTTGGAAACAGGATGGCCATCCGCAAGAAAGGCAAAATGCTCTGCCGCCATTGTCCGCCCTGTCGTCGGCAAAAAACGCATAGATCCGCCATGGCTGCCATCCCGCATTTCCCAAATGACGTATAAAGGGTTCAATGCATCGTATTCATCCCGCTCTGCCCCGCGGGTATCCACGGCCACATCCCACCCCAGGCGCGTGTGAAATTGGTGTGCGCGGTCCTTGAACATTGTTTCCTGCAGCTTGGGGTATGCGCTTAGGTCGCTCGCGTAAATATAACGCAACATGATCTGATCTCCTCCGTTTTGAACGGAGACCAGACGTAGATTCAGGGTCTCAATTTGAACTAAATTGAGCGTACGGTGGTGTAACGCTTGCTTAAAGAATTGGCTTCAGATCACCAACAGCCCCTGGCTGAGGGCGCGGGCCACAGCGTGGGTTGTATTCATGGCGCCCAGCTTGTTACGCGCGCTTTCCAGATAGGCCCTCAGCGTATGTTCGGATATCGACAGGCTTTCTGCGGCCTGTCCACGGCTGTATCCCATGGCCAGCAGCGTCAGAACATCAGTTTCGCGCGGGGACATGGGCCGAACCGGCCGTGGCTTGTCACTTCCCTCGATTTCAAGCGCCTTCTGATTGATGAAATGCGCAATCAAGATCAGGCCGCGCACATGTTCTTCCGTGTATCGCGCCCAAGCGTCATCGTTGCAGTTGTGGTTGACCGTGAACAGCGCGAACTGCCCCTGCGGTCCGCGAATTGGTACCGAAAAGCCCTGGTTGCCGACACCGCTGTCCAAAGCCTCTTTCAGGAAAGATTTGGAACTCTTTGATGACCAGTCCAGGCGTTTCCAGTCCACCGGATTGAACCGTTGGAAACATCCCAGCACCACCGGATCAATGCGCGCATAATCCTGTTCGATATAATGGCTGACCCAATCGGGTTTATAGGTCAGCACGGCATATTGCTCACCCGTGCTGTTAACAGAATGGTAAACCAGATTTTCAACATCGTATAAATCGCGCAACCCCAGGATTTCCGCCTGAAGATCATCTAATGATTTTGCCTGCTCCATACGTTCTATGAAGGCTTCCAGCTTTTCCCGCATTGCCTGCCGCCGTATTAAGTTCCGCGTCATGAAGCGACGAAATCTCGGCTGCAACCACAAGCTTTGTATCGTTCAGTTGCTCAGCGAATACCGCCATTCCGTTTTCCTGCGCATAGTTGGTCAGGTCCGCAAGAACGTCTAGAATCCAGTCGTGCTTCATAGGCAACTCTCTTTTAGAGTGGTTAACGAATTATTAACACCACTTTAACACGAGTATCTTGTCAGAGGATATTCGCAAATTTCAACCCCCCTAAAAAAGCGGGGGGTTAAAATATAAGCCATTGATTTTGCTTGCTTTGCAGGGAAACAAAACCCGGGCTTGTTTCAGACCGTCCTGTCAGCGGCGACAGATTGCGGGCAAAACAAAAATTAATCTTTTTGATAGTCCCTCTGTAAACTTTTGTATTCAGTTGCTCCGGTTGCCATGATTTGCGGGGCCGAGTCGGAAATGCACCGGTTATCTGTGCATCCATACCGCCTCCGGATCGCATCAATTCAATACGGGAAGCGGCAGGGCCTTACGGCGCCTTATCAATCCGGAAATCATCGAACAGGGTAACTGCATCCGATTTGGTCCACAGCCCAACCCCGCCGGGCGCACTGAATGTGCCATCCGCATATTCAAGCAACAGCTTGCCATCCAGATACCCTCGAAATGTTGCACCCGATTGGCTGATGGTCATTTTATGCCAGCTCTGCGGATCCAGCTTCATACGGGCGCTGGCCAGTTCACTCCGGCTGCCGTTGCGCACTGTGTAGAACCTGAAATTATCCTCAAGCGGGTTGAAGCGGGCGACATAGTAGTTTTCCGCGTCCTGTACACGCCACATGATCCCGCCGCCCTGATCCGAGCTGCCGGAAACAGACTTGAAGTGAACCGAGATCGTGCCGTTCAGAAAATCGGCAGACGGGTCGATAACCACATTGAACCCGCTGCCAAACCAGCCAAACAGGCCGGTTTTTGCCGGGCGCAGCATTGCCAGGACCGGCTTGCCATCCGGCGCGTCCGGGTTCTGGATCAGGTGCCAGTCGGGCGCATCTTCCTCCTTGCCGGGAACAGCCCATCCCGCAGGCAGGCTGCCAATTTCAAAGGTCTCAACCGGCCAGACATCCGTTTGCGGCTGTGCAACTGCGGCACCAAGGCCGGCGACCAGAAAACCAATCAACAAAAACCTCAGCAACGGATTACCTCCATGGTTGTTCGGGATGGCAATAGCACTGCCTGGCCCCGGCATGAAGACCAATTCAACCCAGCCCGGGATCAGCCCTCCAGAACGTCCTCAAGTGTGCGCAATCCGGTGCGTGGCGCCTGCACCAGCACCGCCATATTGCCCGGCTTGTGCTCATTCTTCCACATTTTCATATGCGCTGTCGGAATCTCATCCCACGGAAATACCTCGGACATGCTCGGATCCAGACGTCTTTCAATCATTAGCTGGTTCGCCGCAGCGGCCTGTTTCAGATGCGCAAAATGGCTGCCCTGCACCCGCTTTTGATGCATCCAGAGATAGCGCGCATCCAGCGTCAGATTATAACCCGTGGTGCCGGCACAGATGACCACCATACCGCCTTTCTTGCACACGAAAACCGATACCGGAAACGTCGCTTCACCGGGGTGTTCAAACACCATGTCGACATTCACACCCTTACCGGTGATATCCCAGATCGCCTTGCCGAACTTGCGCACTTCGCCAAACCAGGCCTTGTATTCGGGCGTGTTCACTATGGGCATCTGCCCCCAGCAATTGAAATCCTTGCGGTTGATTACCCCTTTGGCACCCAAAGACATGACAAATTCGCGCTTGTCTTCGTTCGAGATCACACCGATCGCGTTACCGCCCGCAGTATTGATCAGCTGTATTGCAAAAGACCCCAGACCGCCCGACGCGCCCCAAACCAGCACATTTTGCCCAGGCTTCAGTTCATGCGGGTGATGCCCGAACAGCATCCGATAGGCGGTGGCCAGCGTCAGCGTATAGCAGGCGCTTTCCTCCCATGTCAGGTGTTGCGGCCGCGGCATCAGCTGTTGTGATTGCACCCGCGTGAACTGCGCAAATGAACCGTCCGGGGTCTCGTAGCCCCAGATCCGCTGTGACGGGCTGAACATCGGATCACCACCGTTACATTCCTCGTCATCACCATTGTCCTGATTGCAGTGGATCACCACCTCGTCGCCCACTTTCCAGCGCTTGACCTTGTCACCTACCTTCCAGACAATGCCCGAGGCATCCGATCCGGCGATATGGTAATCCTGCCCATGCACGTCAAAAACCGAAATGGGTGTGCCCAGCGCGGCCCAGACCCCGTTGAAATTCACCCCGGCCGCCATCACCAGGACCAATACCTCGTGGCTGTCGATTTCCGGAACATCGACGATTTCTTCCAGCATTGATTTGTCCGGATCACCATGCCGCTCACGCCGAATGGCCCAGGCATGCATTTTTGCCGGCACATAGCCCATGGGCGGGATCTCTCCGATATCGTAGAGATCCTTTTTTGGCGCGACATAATCCGCAATCGGGGTGGGCGTATCCAAAGCCATGAGGCCCTCCATGTCTGGCAGTGCATGCCGCATCGCAGAATCAATGCGGTTCTCCAGCAGAATTATGCATCGACGGGTAATAATGCAACCAGTTTGTTGTGGTATTTGTAATTTTATAACTTTGCAAAATGCCGCGCCTGCATCATAAAAGATGCGCGATCGAGTTTGCATAAAACTGCAGGGCATCGGTCTGGTCGGGATCCGCCGCAAAGCGTTGATCCAGATCCTTGACCATACGCCGTTGCACCAGCAACCGCAGCCCCTTGTCCGCAGCATAGGCCAGACTGTCGCGCGGGATATGCACATGCGCGCCATGTTCGCGCAGTTTTTCCGCCAATGTCTCGACACGTGCGCTCACCTCTTGCGCGGTCAATGGTATCTGCGCCGCAAGGATAACCGTAGCAACCAGCGGAACCGGCAACACCGGCACCACAGAGCGAATCCGCGCCATCAGTTCGTTTCCGACAACTTCCGTCAGCGTTGCCTTTTTGCGGCCTTTCATAAAGCTGCGCAGGCTGAGTGGCTCGCCAAAGCTGACAGCGGCATAGCCGAAACGATGGAACCGCCCGGATAGCTTGAACCGGATCTGCCGCCAGACAAACCCCAGCATTTTCAGCAGGCTGAAGCGGAATTTTCTGCTGCCTTCCTTTGCGGCGTTCAGCAGCACGCGGTCTTCCAGCACCCGATCATAATTCAGCGCAACCGGGATAAAAACAACATCCCGCCCTTCCTTGCTGTCGAACCCGGAAACAAGATAGTTCAGCAACCCCAGACGCGGCTCACCCACAGCCCCGGTCAGGCTCAGGCCTCCTTCGGGAAACACCGCCTGGGTTACACCACCCGCGGTTGCCAACTGCACATAGCGCGCCAGAACCCGACGATACAGGGTATTACGCGATTTGCGGCGAATGAAATAGGCCCCCATCGCCCGGATAAGCTGTTGCAGCGGCCAGACCCGCGCCCATTCCCCCACGGCATAGGACAAGGCCGCCCGGTCTGCCGCCAGAAAGGTGACCAGAACGTAATCCATGTTGGATCGGTGGTTCATCACGAAAATCACAGTGGCATCCGGGTCTATTGCCTCCAGCCTGCTCCGGTCAAAGTGCCCCAGCCGAACCCTGAACAGGCTGCAACTCAGCCATTTTGCGGCGCGTGTCGCAAAACCGAAATAGGCGGCGGCGGAAAACGAAGGCACGATCTCACGCGCATATTTGCGGGCACGTTCAAAGGCGACATTTTCGGGAATACCCTCTTCCTGCGCGGCCTCGGTCACGGCCTCCGCCACTTTCGGATCATAGATCAGCCGTTGTATCATGTCGTGGCGCCGGGCCAGCTTGAACGGCTCTATCGGGCGGGCAAGCTTCTTGTTGACCTGGGCCACCGCCCGTTCCATCCGACGCCGGAAAAACCAGCGTACAGACGGGGCCAATACCTTTTCCATCGCCGCATATACAGCAAATCCTGTAATCAGGATCAAAACCCAGAGAGGAAGTTCCACCATTTGCGTCATGCCGGCAACTGTTTCGTAAAACCTTCAGTCGGTCCAGCATTTTTCACACAGGCACAATGCTGTAACATTGTTCCGCGCTATTTCCCTATTGCGTAACTTTATTACCTTTGCAATTATGCTGCGGTGCAACATGCTGATGCAAAGGCCCGTCGATGACAGCAATTGAAAAAAACCGCCCGTGGTTGTTTCGCACCTATGCGGGCCATTCGACCGCCGCCGCGTCGAACGCGCTGTATCGGGACAATCTGGCCAAGGGTCAGACCGGCCTGTCGGTGGCCTTCGATCTGCCCACCCAGACCGGTTACGACAGCGATCATGAACTGGCCCGTGGCGAGGTCGGCAAGGTCGGCGTGCCAATCAGCCATCTGGGCGACATGCGCGCGCTGTTTGCCGATATCCCGCTGGAACAGATGAACACCAGCATGACAATCAACGCCACCGCGCCATGGCTGCTGGCCCTTTACATCGCCACCGCCGGGGAACAGGGCGCCGACGTCAGCAAACTGCAAGGCACGGTGCAAAACGACATCATCAAGGAATACCTGTCGCGCGGCACCTATATCTGCCCGCCCGAACCGTCCCTTCGGATGATCACCGACATCGCCGCCTACACCCGCGAACATCTGCCCAGATGGAACCCGATGAACGTCTGTTCCTACCACCTGCAAGAGGCCGGCGCGACACCCGAGGAGGAACTGGCCTTTGCGCTGGCCACCGCCACCGCCGTGCTGGACGATCTGAAGGGCAAGGTGCCGGACGAGTATTTCCCCGCCATGGTCGGGCGCATTTCCTTCTTTGTGAACGCCGGTATCCGTTTTGTGACCGAGATGTGCAAGATGCGCGCCTTTGTCGAACTGTGGGATGAAATCACCCGTGAACGCTACGGGGTCGAGGACCCGAAATTCCGCCGCTTCCGTTACGGGGTGCAAGTGAACTCGCTGGGCCTGACCGAACAGCAGCCGGAAAACAATGTCTACCGCATATTGATCGAAATGCTGGCTGTAACCCTGTCCAAAAACGCCCGCGCCCGCGCGGTGCAGCTGCCGGCCTGGAACGAGGCATTGGGCCTGCCGCGCCCGTGGGATCAGCAATGGTCGCTGCGGATGCAACAGATACTGGCCTATGAAACCGACCTGCTGGAATATGACGACCTGTTTGACGGCAACCCCGCCATCACCCGCAAGGTCGAGGAACTGAAAGCCGGCGCGCGCGCCGAACTGGCCCAGATCGACGGCATGGGCGGGGCGGTGGCGGCGATTGACTATATGAAATCGCGGCTGGTTGAATCGAATGCCGCCCGCATTGCCAGAATCGAGGCCCGCGAAACCACCGTGGTCGGCGTAAACCGCTGGACCGAGGCAGCGCCCAGCCCGCTGACTGCTGGCGAAGGTTCGATCATGGTGGCCGATCCTGCGGCCGAGGCCAACCAGATCGCCCGCCTGAACGCCTGGCGGGCAGAGCGTGATGATGCGGCGGTGCAAAAGGCGCTGACCGATCTGCGCGCCGCTGCCAAATCAGGCGAAAACATCATGCCTGCATCCATTGCCGCCGCCCGCGCAGGGGCAACCACCGGCGAATGGGGGCAGGTGGTGCGTGATGTCTTTGGCCAATACCGCGGCCCCACCGGCGTGTCCCAAAACCCCAGCAACCGCACCGAGGGGCTGGAGGACATCCGCACGCAGGTCGATGCGGTGTCCGACCGTCTGGGCCGCCGCCTGAAACTGCTGGTCGGCAAACCGGGTCTGGACGGCCATTCCAACGGCGCAGAACAGATCGCCACCCGTGCGCGTGACTGCGGCATGGACATCACCTATGACGGCATCCGCATGACGCCGGCGGAAATTGTGGAAAGCGCCAAAAAGGATGACCCGCATGTGATCGGCCTGTCGATCCTGTCGGGCAGCCACATCCCGCTGATTGCCGATCTGATGCAACAGTTAAAGGACGCGGGGCTGGCGGATATTCCGGTGATCGCAGGCGGCATCATCCCCGAGGACGACGCCGAATCTCTGCGCAAAATGGGGGTGGCGCGGGTCTATACACCGAAAGATTTCGAACTGAACCGGATTATGTCTGACATCGTAAAACTGGTTGATCCGCCAGAGGCTTGGGCCAAATAGAGTTTGCCGGTTATGATTCCAAAGCGGGAGATTGCCCGTTTACTGCATTACCTTTGGCAGCATCCCGCCCACCCCGACAGATCGGCATCAACCCGCGTATACCTATTTATATAACAGCATAATCTACGGCTTAATTTCCCCCGCCTAAACCAAAGATCAATGGCCAGCACCAAACCGGGATCATACCTCGTGCCCTGCCCCGACACGCTTCGGGCCAATGCAACATGTAAAAAGGAATGACCTCATGAAATATCTTGTTCTCGCCACCGGTTTGTCACTGACAGCAATGCCGGCCTTTGCCGAGCCTTCCTGCACGCCGGGTGAAGCTCTCAAACCGGTCTGGGAAGCCATAAAAGCTTTTGAAGATGCAAATGGCGAAGTGCTGAAGTTCAAGATCAATGACGGCGGCTGTTACGAAGTCTATGGCAAGCTGGACGGCGTCAAAATGGAAGTTTTCTATGACCCGAACACGGGTCAGGAAATTGACCGCATCGAATCTTGACCAGAAAAACAGGAAAGGGGGCGCATCATGGCTTCATTGGTTGGAGTATCTGCAAGAGGCGAGAAAACCCGGGTCTGGGATATCGGGGTGCGCCTCTTTCACTGGTCTTTGGTTGCAGCCGTTGCAGGCGCATATTTGTTTGAATCCCCCCGAAAGCTGCACGAAGCCTTCGGCTATGCTGTCATCGGGCTGGTAGGATTTCGCGTTCTTTGGGGCTTGATCGGCACACCGCATGCCCGGTTTTCCGATTTTGTCCCCGGCCCGCGCCGCCTGTTCTCCTACCTGCGCGATATGGTTCGGGGCCAGGAGAACCGGCACCTCGGGCACAACCCGGCAGGCGGGGCCATGGTTATCGCGCTGCTTTTGCTTCTCACGGCGATCTCTTCCACCGGTTACCTGATGGGGACTGATGCCTACTTTGGCGAGGAATGGCTGGAAGACCTGCACGAAGCCCTGGTTGACGGGCTTCTGGTGCTGATCGCCCTGCATCTGGCTGGTGTCGTTCTGGCCAGCCTTCGCCACCGGGAGAACCTGGTTGCCGCCATGATCACCGGATGGAAGGATTCCCATGACTAGACCATCTGGCTTCTTTCCCGGTTCGCTGATGTCCCGACACAGCCGGTTCCTGGTTTCTGCCGCTTTGCAGGTGGCCTGCGGGCTGGTGTTTTCCTTCGATGTTGTTTCGGAATGGCATAAATTCACCACTCACACATGGGTTGAAGCCGTCGGGGTTGTGGCGTTGGTTTTTGGCGCCGGTCTCAGCCTTCGCGAATACTACACCTTGCTGCAACGAAACAGCAGGGTTGAAAAAAGCCTGAACGCCGCAACAGGGGCATTTCAGGAAACCATCGAGCAGCACTTTGAAAGCTGGGGGCTGAGCACCGCCGAGCGGGACGTTGCCCTGCTTTCAATCAAAGGAAGCTCCATCAGCGAGATCGCAAAAATGCGGGCAACACGTGAAGGGACAATCAAGGCGCAAAACGCCGGCATTTACAAGAAAGCCGGCGTATCAAGCCGGGCAGAACTGATCTCGCTGGTGATTGAGGATCTGGTCTCGGGGCTGGATGCCCGCGCCTATGATTTCCCCGATGCCGATATGGAAACGCTCGCCCGCAAGCCAGGGTCCGGTCTTGGGCTGCGTCGCTCGCAGATCTCTTGATGTTCACCGGCATGGATGCCCAAAGCGGCACCATCGCCGCCAGACTGGCAACCGCCCTGCCAAAGGCCCCTTGCCGTCTCCCGGCCCTTGTGAAATCCTTTGCGGATCATCGCAAGGCAAAGGGACGAGCATGGACAAGACGGCTTATGAAAACCAACTGCGGAAACTGGCCGAACTCAGCGTGCGGTTCGGGGTAAATCTGCAACCCGGGCAAGAGGTCCTGCTGACCGCGCCCACCGGGGCGCTCGATCTCGTGCGTCTGGTTGCTGTCGAGGCCTACAAGGCCGGCGCCAATGCGGTCATACCCTTCTTCTCTGATGACATGATGACACGCGCGCGTTTCGAATATGGGCACGACGCCTGCTTTGATCACGCGCCGGCCTGGCTTTATGATGCGATGGGGGCCGCGCTTCGCAGCGGCAAAACGGCCCGTCTGGCAATTTATGGCGACACACCGGGGCTGCTGGCCGATCAGGACCCGCAAAAGGTTGCCCGGGCAACAAAATCATTGGCACAGGCCTATGGCCCGTTCCGCGAGGCAATCTCTTCCAACAGCACAAACTGGAACATCATCCCCTATGTAACCGATGGCTGGGCGGCCAGGGTTTTTCCGGATGACGATACCGAAACCGCCCGCGGCAAACTGTGGCAGCAAATCTTCCGGGCCACACGCGTGGACCAACCCGATCCGGTTGCCGCCTGGCAACAGAATTTTGCCGAGCTTTACCGCCGGCGCGATGCGTTGCAGGCGCTGGCGCTTTCGGCGTTGCATTTTTCAGGCGGCGGGACTGATCTGACGGTCGGGCTTGCCACCGGCCACAAATGGGTGGGCGGCGGTCTGGCCCTGGCAAACGGCACGGTTTACGCACCGAACCTGCCAACCGAGGAGGTCTTCACCATGCCCGACCGCACCCGCGCCGAGGGCCGCGCGGTGTTTACCAAACCGGTTTCCGTTTCCGGAACCATCGTCGAAGGGCTGGTGGTCGAGTTCCGGCAAGGCAAAGCCAGTCGCATTACCGCAGATACCGGCGAAGACATCATTCGCGAACATTTCGCCACGGATGAGGGGGCCAGCCATCTCGGAGAGGTTGCCCTGGTTGCCAACTCTTCACCCATCGCACAATCAGGTGTCCTGTTCTTCAACACGCTGTTTGATGAAAATGCCGCCTGCCACATCGCCTTTGGCAACAGCTATGACATGAACCTGCCGGACGGGGCCGACAAGGAAAAAGCCGGCGCGAACAGCAGCCAGATTCACACGGATTGCATGATCGGCAGCGGCGAAACCGATGTTGACGGGATCGGGCAGGATGGCAGCCGCACACCGGTGATGCGCGCCGGAGAGTTTGTCATCTGATGTCGGAAAACGGGCAGGCAGGCCGCAGATCTGCCCCTTGCAGCCTCTGGCCAAACCGGATTAGTTTGACCAATTGATTGATGTTGGAGACCCCCATGACCATCCACATTGGCGCCAAGCCGGGCGATATAGCCGAAACCGTTCTGATGCCGGGCGATCCCTACCGCGCGAAATGGGCGGCCGAAACCTTTCTGAAAGACGCCAAATGCGTCAATCAGGTGCGCGGTATGCTGGGCTTTACCGGCACATGGAACGGCCATCGGGTGACGATTCAGGGGTCAGGCATGGGCATGCCGTCGCTGTCGATCTATGCCAACGAACTGATCAAGGACTATAACGCACAAACCCTGATCCGTATCGGGTCATGCGGGGCGATGCAGGAAGACGTCAAGCTGCGCGATGTGATCATCGCCATGACGGCCACATCCCTATCCACCCCGTCGCGCGGGATATTCAGGGAAATCAACTTTGCCCCCTGTGCCGATTACTCCCTGCTGGAGGCCGCCGTTACCGCATCCCGCAAGCGCGATGTTGGCACCCATGTCGGCGGCATCTATTCCTCGGATGTGTTCTATGACGAACGCCCCGACCTGACCGAACAGATGATGCGCCACGGCATCCTTGGCGTGGAAATGGAAGCCGCCGAACTCTACAACCTTGCCGCCCGCCACAAACGCCGCGCGCTGGCGGTGCTGACGGTCTCCGACCACCTGATCACCCACGAGGCCTTGCCCTCGGACCAGCGCGAGAAAACCTTTGGCGACATGGTGGAAATCGCGCTGGAAGCGGCGTTCGCCTGACCCTACTTGCGCCGCAGCGCATAAACCCCGCCGCTGCCCTCACTGGTCATATTCGAAACCGGCACAAACTCCAGAAACCCAACCTGCGTCTTGTCCTGATAGGGCGCGGGCACCACATACCAGTGCAGTTGCGTTTGCAACTTTTGCCGCAGCGCTTTCACGGCAATTTCGCGGAAAAACAGATCCTCTTTGCCGATCCGCAGCCGGTATTCTGCCATGCCGGTAAACACCACCGGCACCCCGCGATAGGTTTCATCCACCTGCTCTTTTCTAAACTGCAGCACCTTCAACCTGCCCCGTGCCGGATAGCGCATCTTGCGCTCGGGAAGCTGCGCCATCAGCCGCGGATTTTCCCCGTTCAGATCGGAATTTCCGGCGGAATATGTTTTTGTCTGCACATCTTTCAGCAGCAGGGTGCGATTGAATTTGGCGGGATATTCCTTGACGGTGATACCCAGATCATAATCGCTGTCCAGCGTGATGGCCCTATCCGACAGGTAAAACAGAACCCAGCCACCCTTGATCCACATATAGGCACGGTATTTGTCGATGCCTTCCTCGTAATTCGGCTCGTCATAAACCACGATATCCGCGTCCGCATAGGCCTGCCCGTAGATTTCATGGAACGAGTCATTCGTCAGGGTGCGGGTTTTGCTGCCATTCACCACCTGTTCGAACCGCTCCAGCTTTGGTTTCTGTCTGGACAGGTCATACATGCCTTCGGGGGTAGCGATATAATAGGTAAACGGCAAAAGATGCGTGGTTTCGCTGGTCTTTAGCGAAAACACCTTATTGCCCAGCGCGTCTATCTTGCTGACCTTCAGACTGTCCACCACAAAGAAATTTCCTGCGGGGCTGTAAGTGATGGCGGCAGGAGACCAGTAATCATTTACCCGCACCAGCGTGTAATGCGCCGACGATGGGCCATTCTTTAACAACGGATAAGCCGACGACGTTTGCCCGACAGCGGGCAACACCGCCCCGATAACCATGACAGCACCAAAAAATAACCTGATCATATAGCACCTATACCATACTCGCACCGCAACCCCAGTGAGGATTTCCTACCTCTTGCATTTTCACTGTATCCCCGTTTCACTCGCCCAAAATGCAGGAGCCAGATCATGCCTCACTTATCACCACGCCCCTGGGTACCAACCAATGCCGAGGCCTTGGTCCAGAAAATCGCCAGCGAAATCACTACAACCGATAGCGATGGAACAGCAACCCGTGTGGACGCCCTGATCGCCGAAAACCGCCGGATACATGAACACGACTGCTTCAACCTGAACCCCGCCACCAACGTGATGAACCCGCGTGCCGAGGCCGCGCTTGCCTCAAACCTTGGCAGCCGCCCTTCTCTTGGCTATCCCGGTGACAAATACGAAACGGGGCTGGAAGCGATCGAGCAGATCGAGGTGATCGCGGCCGAACTCTCTGCCGAAATCTTTCAGGCCGACTATGCCGAAATCCGCGTGCCCTCCGGTGCCATCGCCAACCTTTATGCCTTCATGGCGCTGACCAAAGCGGGGGATCACATCATCACCCCGCCCGCCAGCATCGGTGGCCATGTCACCCACCACGCCGATGGGTGCGCCGGGCTGTACGGATTGACCAGCCACATGGCGCCGGTCAATGCCGATGGCTACACTATTGATCTGGGTGGCCTGCGTAAACTGGCCAAACAGGTAAACCCCCGCCTGATAACCATCGGAGGCTCGCTCAACCTGTTCCCGCATCCGGTGACCGAAATCCGCGCCATTGCCGATGAGGTCGGCGCATATGTCCTGTTTGACGCCGCGCACCAATGCGGCATCATCGCCGGTGGTATATGGGACAACCCGCTGTCCCAAGGCGCCCATCTGATGACAATGAGCACCTACAAAAGCCTTGGTGGCCCGCCCTCGGGCCTGATCGTCACCAATGACGCTGGCATCGCGCAGCACTTGGACAAGATCGCCTTCCCCGGCATGACCGCCAATTTCGACGCGGCCAAATCCGCCGCCTTGGCCCTGACCATGCTGGACTGGCGCGACCATGGCGCGGATTACGCCGCCAAAATGGTCTCGACCGCCCGCGCGCTGGCCAGCGCCCTTGCAAACGAAGGCCTGCCCGTTTTCGCCGCAGATCAGGGCTTCACCCAATCGCACCAGTTCGCCATCCTTGCGGCGGATTTCGGTGGCGGACAAGCGGCCGCAAAAACCCTGCGCCGCGCCGGCTTTCTGGCGTGCGGCATCGGCCTGCCTGCTGATCCGGTTGACGGGGACATGAACGGATTGCGCATCGGCACGCCGGAACTGGTCCGCTGGGGCTTCACCGAGGACGACGCCCCCCGCATGGCCGGCCTGATCGCCAACGCCCTGCGATGCAACGACCCCGAAACACTTGCCGGCGAAACCGCCGAATGGCGCAGCAGCTTCCACAAACTGCACTACATCCACCGATAACCTCATCTTTGTTCCTTGGGCTTCGCCCGTTTTCGCTTGAAACGATCCCCCGGATCGTTTCTTAATCAGCTCAAACTCCCCGCCGGAGGCATGGAATCTCTTATGTCCCGTGTCCGCCGCAATAGCCGTTGCGCGCGGGTGGGCACCATGTGTCCAGCACCCCGTCGGCAGGCTTGAATACCTCGACCAACAGCGGATAACAC
>Ga0256841_1000978_pt1 | contig 26711 bp, 20 predicted proteins | sample 356308metaG_FD_185971 | JGI IMG/M metagenome (GOLD analysis project Ga0256841, IMG submission 185971) | Hydrothermal vent microbial communities from Mid Atlantic Ridge, Atlantic Ocean - 356-308 | ecosystem: Environmental > Aquatic > Marine > Hydrothermal vents | place: Atlantic Ocean: Mid...
TAGAGAGCGTGTCGAGGTGATCCGGCGTTCTCGTGAGGTCGGTCGCCAGACCTAAACCCCTTTGAAACATAAAGAAAATCATTCCCGCATCGGGGCATATCCGCGTTTCAATGAAGGCAAGTGGCGGTGGACACGACATACCAACGACTTTTTCTCGAAAAGCCGGTCAAAACACAGCGAAAACCCGCAATTAACCGAGCGTTTTCATTCTCTTAGTTCGGTATTGGTGCGGGATAATGCAGGCTTGAAAGCAACAACGCGTCAAAGCCCGAAACCCTCACGAAACCTGTCGATCTGATGCATCCGCTCGTGCAATACGGCCACGATACCGATGTCGCCATTGCCAAGCTCCTTCCAGTAGACGAAGTGCTTTTGGTAGCGGAAAAAGAACCCTTCGACACCGAACTCGATAGTGTCCCACCGCGTGGTGTAGGAAGTTGGCTCACCAGCCTCTTCGTCTGAGGCATTTTTTCTACTCGGCGGCGGCGATCATGGCCGCTTCTCCATCTTCATTGCATATCTGGTTCAGACTTTCCATTGACATGTATCGGCGCGAGACGGCCCATTCGTCGTTCTGCTCCAGCATCAGGGCGCCGACGAGGCGCATGACGGCGTCCCGGTTTGGAAAGATGCCGACGACGTTGGTGCGGCGCTTGATCTCCTTGTTGAGCCGTTCCAGGCCGCCGTCACCGTGAGCCTGAGCGCCGATAACGGCGAAGGCCGAAATAGGCTCGGTGGCGAATCCTGTCCGCCACTGCAGTTGTGGTGCTTGGGCCCCATCATCGACGTCGAGAAACTCCCGAGCCACGCATCATCGCAATCGGACGTCCCGCCAAGACAAGCAACTCGAACAAAACCGCGTCAATGCGTTTGGCCGACGGCCCGGAAGACCGGATCGAACAGGCCGATGTGGTTGCAGGCGTCCCGCACGATCTTCGCCAAGGCGCCACGATCTGCCAGACAAGGTTCTGACAACACCGCCTCATCCTGGGTGGCGATGTGCAGGTTGGCAAAACTTTGCAAAAACAATGCGATACGGTGAGGGTCATTGGTTTCGACGGCGTGTCGGCGCCACAAGGGCCAGGCCATCAGATGGGTCAGAACAGGAAGATCAAACACCCCTTCCCCTTCGCCGGGCGGCTCAATCGACGCTCCGAGTGTGGCCACAAGACCGGCCATATCCGGCCCGCAAAGACCTTCGACACTCGCCTCCGGCGACAGGTCCTCATCGCCACACAGCAACATCGACAACCGCAATGCAACTGGATCGCAGTGCGACGTGACCTCGGCCAGACCCGCCGTCCCGCGCCTGCAGTCCGGAACAACCTGCACCGCACCGATCGTGCGGTGAAACAACTCGACATCCGGCGGAAGCAACGGATCGATCACGGCCTCAAGCTTCTGAAAATAGGCTTCGTGGTCGCGCCGCATGACATTGACGACACGTTGGAACCCGCGCGACACCTTGTAGAAGTGATAGGCGATGTCAGCGGCAAGATAGGTCCATTCGCCGGTTTCGCTGCGCAGGACAAGCTGGTGTTCGGTTTCGGCAATGCCTGCCGCTATCGACAGCTTGGCGTTCGGCGCGTCCGCCCCGACGGGCGCGTCTTCCACCGCGTGGCCGAGCATTTGTGCTACCGCCGCTTCCAGCCTGCCATCGTTTCGCAATCCCTGCTCCGACACGAAACTGTCCATCATGACACCGAGAGAGGCAAGATCCCCACGAATCCTGCCAAGAATTCGGTCGAGCGCGAACGTGCGCACCGGCGGCAGCCATTCGTCTTCGCTCAGATCCAGAAGATCCCTTCCGCGTTCGGCCTGCAGCTGCCGGGCAATGCCGCGGATATAATCCGGCACCTTGAGGGCCGCCGCGGTGGCCTGGTCGAATCCGGCGGCGTAACAGGCATAGATCGCCCTTGAAAAGGTCAGCACCTGCTGACCGGCATCGTTGCTGAAAAACTCCCGCGTGACCTTCCAGCCGTCCTGCTGCAGCTGGTTGGCAATGGCATCGCCGACAAAGGCAACCCTGATATCGGCCAGCGGATAAGGAGCCGTCGGATAGACTGATGCAAACTCGACGCAAGCCGTTCTTCCCGGTCGTCCCTCAGCCACATGGCTTTTCCTAGCGCTCGCCAGATTGCGGCAAATCTCACCCGGGGCCTGGCGACCCAGCGATACCTCCAACCCCTCGCCATCAGCGGCGGCATCGTCCAAGATGTCCGACAGGTTGCAGGTCGCGACCAACTCGCCCTGACGTTCGACTACATCGAACCGCAGGTCTTCGCGAATACGATCCTCGGCAACACCACATCCGCGTAGCCTGGCGATGATCGACGCGGCATATCTGTCGAGATGATAAAACATAATGTCCCGATCCCTTCGAGTCGGAAAGGCACCTGCGTCATAGCACAATCCGTGGCATTTGAAATCCGCAGGGCAGTGTTTCCATCTCCCCTTCCGACCGGGGCGCGACCGTCGGAAATCACGAGTTTGCGACGTTGCTTCCGCTCCCTGACACAGCCTTCAAGGGTGGCTGAGGACGAGCACGGCATTGTGACCGCCGAACGCAAAGGACGATGACAAAACATGCCAGACGTCACGGTTCGGCGGAGCCTGCCCGGCAATGGCGATGTCGATCTCCGGATCGGCTTCCTGAAAGTTTCCCTGCGGCGGGGCAATACCGGTTTCGATCGCAGCAATACAGGCCGCAAGCTCAATCGCACCGGACGCGCCCAAAAGATGGCCATGCAGCGCCTTGGTCGACGAAACGACAGGGCGAGTGCCATCGCGGCCGAAAACGGCGTTGATAGCCTCAGCTTCGCATTTGTCGTTCACCCTGGTGCCGGTCCCGTGGGCATTGACATAGTCGATCTCGCCCGGCACCAGACCGGCCGACGCCAGCGCATTGCCAATGGCGGCGGTGATCGAGGCCTGATCAGGCCCGGTCATGGACCCCGCGTCCGAGTTTTCGGCCAGCCCGGTGACAATTGCCAGCGGCTTGGCCCCCCTGGTCTTGGCGTGATCCAGCGCTTCGAGAATGAACATCGCCGCCCCCTCCCCTAGGACCATGCCGGACCGGGTTCGGCAAAACGGGCGGCAGGTCTCGTCGCTCATCACCCGCAACCGCTTCCAGGCCAGCACGGGTCCGATCGTCGCGCTGGCCTCGGTGCCCCCGGTCAGAACAACGCTCCTCTGGCCCGAAGCGATCCGTTGCACCGCACCGATGATGGCCTGATTTGACGAACTGCAGGCCGAAGACACGCAATAGGACGGGGCGTGGCACCCAAGGTCGATCGACACGGCACTGGCCGGAGAGTTCGACATGAACTTTGGAATCGTCATGGGCGACAGCCGGTCATCGCCGGACGCCATACGCAGATACCCGGCTTCGATCGATTCCATGCCTCCGGTGCAGGCGCCGATGCATATTTCGTCAACCTGGTCACCGCTTATGCCCGACATCGCCAGGGCCTTTCGCGCCGAATACACGGCAAACACCGAGACCCGGTCCAGGCTCGAGGCTTTCGAGTTTGGTAAATCGACCTCGGGCTCGAACCCTTCGACAAGGGCGGCTGGCGCCGACGTTGTCATGATGTCGCCAAAGTTGAATTCGCGACGCCGGATGGCCGACTGACCGGTCAAAACCCTGTCGCGAAAATCGGGCCACGTCCACCCCAGCGGGGACACCACGCCGACACCGGTGATTGCAACCTGAATACCGGCCCCTTCGGTCACACCGGATGTCCCGCTTCGGCGGTCTGATAGTCGAACAGGAAGCGGCACAGCTCACCGAAATTCTTCAGATCCAGTACCTTTTCGTCTGGAATGCCCGCCCCGATGGCGTCTTCCAGTTCAAAGACGATTTCCATCAGGTCGATTGAATCGACATTAAGTTCGCTCAACAGCGTGTCATCGTCGATCTCCTCCAGATCCGATTTCGAGTATTTGCCAACAAGCCCCACGAGCTGGCTGCGAAAAATCGAAAATGCGTCACCAGTTGTCATTTCTTTCACTTCCGTCGGTTGTTTTCAGTTTCATTCAACTACTCCCATGCCGCGTCGATGTCGGCCGACACGCCGTCAGGTCCCATTGGAAAACCTGCGCGTGGCCTGGGTGGATCAGGCGTCGCCACGCACCCAGTCCCAGGTTCGGGCAATGCCGTCCTCCAGACCGAACTGTGCGGTCCAGCCGGTTTCTCGTTCTGCTGCCGAACAGTCCAGCCAGTTCAAAGGCGCGTCGCAGGCCCGGCCCGGCATGTACCTGACGTCCGGCAACGTTCCGGTGACGCCGCATATCGTTGCGATCACCTCGTTCAGACTGTGTGCTTTTCCGCTCCCGACGTTGAACACGCCGGTGATGTCTCTCGCCAGAGCCGATACGCAAAACCCGGCAACATCGGTGACATAGACATAGTCACGCCTCACCGTTCCATCGCCCCAGATTTCAATCGGCTCCTGTCTGGCAACCCGCCAGAGCATGGTGCCGATCACCCCCTGAACACCGATCTTGTTCTGATAGGGCCCGAACGGATTGGAAGGCCGCATGATGGTCAGCCGCAGACCGCTGTTGCGCGCTTCGATTTGCAGATAATGCTCGGCCGCAACCTTCAGCACGCCATAGGACGTGCGCGGACCAAGCGGGGTCAATTCGCGAAACGGCGCCGCTGACTGGCCCGAATAAATCGCCCCGCCGGACGAGAAATAGACAAGCCGCGAGACCTTTCTCGCTCGCATCGCCTCAAGCAACGGGAACAGCGGCAACAGGTTGCGCCGGATGTCTTCCTCGGGGTCTTGCCCCGAGGTGCCTGGCGTCCCGCTTCCGGCCAGATGCACGACACTGTCGACACCCTGCAAGGCACGGTCCAGCAATCCCTTGTCTGTAAGCTCTCCCTGAAAATGGCGGCACGCGTCGGCGTTGACGGATCGACAAGCCGAACGATCCAACACCGTGACACGATGCCCCTCCCGAACCAGCATGTCCGCCACATGCGTCCCGATGAAACCGTTTCCGCCAATCAGTAACACCGACTGGCTGCACCCAGTATATCGGATTGGATTTCGGCTGTCCGTCCCTCGGTTCATCCGCGTACCTAAGCCTGCTCTGTCTGCGCCAAAAGCGCCTGTTCAAAGACCGCGAGCTTGACGTCAGGCGTCTTGCAGTAATGCGCCGAACCGGGTCGGATTTTCCGGTCACAGTGCAACACCTGCATGGGCCAGCTTTCAGGAAACGCGATTCCCGGGCCATCCGGTTCGGCGAAAAGATGCGACAGCCGGTCTTCGTAATTCAACCAGTCGCCTTCAATGTCCCGCATGCCACTCAGGTCGGGCCGCGCCAGAACCCGCCTTGCGCTCTGCACGTCGTAGACTAGGAAATGCGACGCAACCCGGTTCACCGAATGAACACCTGGTTCGATATCCTCTGCCACTTGTTCAAGTTTCCAGACCCAGCAATAATGGTCGTCCATTCTGTGGATCAGCGCGCGATCGGGGTGGCGTTCGAAAAACCTGGCGAATGCATCCAGCGGATCGAATGCGGGATCGGTCCGAAAAAAGGCGATATCCGCCTCAATGGTCAGCAGATACCGCGTCTTGTCGTTGAAGGCGTGTATATGGCCGTTGTTTGCGGCATCGCCGCTTGCACAGTTCCGGGCGCGGTTGCGCAGGCGGATTTCGTCAACCGGGGATTTCTTGACAACCTCCAGCATTTCGTTGAACCGCGGGTTGTCCCACCCGTCGATGGTAACGACCACGTCATAGCTTCGCTTTGTCCCCCGACAGAGGTTTTCAAGATTGTGCGGCAATGTTCTCGCTAGGATCTCGACTTCGTCATGACAAATGAAGTTAATGGTGAACTCTGGCCAACGACGCTCTACCATCCGGCGGGTCCTTTCGAAAACTGGGCGGCTTCCATGACGTCACCGTTCGATTGCAGCAAAAGCTCACGTTCCATGTCGTCGGCAATTGGCGCAGCAAACCGGTCCATCGCGGCGAAAATCGCGTCTTCGTCCGTTTTGTCCATGTCGGGATGGCCGACGGCCATGGCCATCGCGGTGTATTTCCGATCCTGCCCTAGACCCAGCCGGTCACTCAGATCGTTCAGCGAGAACGCATCGAAAACGACTTCGCCACTCTCGTAAAGCGCGTCGGAAAACCGTTTCGTATAGCAGTTGACAAGCTGCGCCAGAAAATCGGGGTTCTGCTGCATCAGGCCGTTGCGCTTTGCCAGGTCCGCAACGCGATTAGGCAAGAATACAAAGGCCGTGCGATAGTAATCGCCGTCGTTCAGCAAGACGAACCAACCCGATTTCGCCAATCGCTTGACCAGCCGGTCATTCAATTCCTGGCGCCGCTCGATCAGGGCACCAATTCCCTCGGTTCCCAGCTGTTTGATCAACAACCACAGCTTGAGCGAATGAAACCCCCGCGACCCGTAGAACGGCATGATCAGGCCAATATCCAGACAGGTCGGCGACTGAAACTTCTCCGGATAGCGGCAGATGAAATCCAGCGTGTGCGGCTCCTTGAACAGCACATAGCTGCACGGATAACCGACAAAGAGCCCCTTATGCGGATCCAGAGAAACCGATTCAGCAAGCTCGATACCGCGCAAGCGATGCCGCAACCGGTTGGAAAATAACAAATTTCCCCCATGGCACGCATCGACATGCAGCCAGAGCCCGAATTCGTCGCACAGAGCCCGGATGGCCGAGATGTCATCGATACCGGTCGTCCGGCAATTTCCCGCGACGCTGACCACCATGAAGGGTTCGCATTCGGGATCCATCTGTTCGATTGCGGCGCGCAGCGCATTGGGGTTCGTCGTGTAATCGGGGTTCGAATCCGCCCAGACAAGGCTGTCTTGACCCAACCCAAGCGACAGCGCCGCGCTTGAAAACGAAAAGTGCTCAATCCCCTTCGCCAGCACTATCACCGGTTTCTTTTTCAGCCCGCGCAGCCCGTTTTTCTTGATTTCAGGAAACCGCACATGAAGCGCGACCAGGACGGCAACATGGTTCGACATGTTGCCGCCCGAAGTCCACACACCCCCAAGATCGGCCAGAGTCAGCTCTGGCACGTCTATCGGCACATATCTATAGCCGGCCAGCTGACGCAGCCATTGGATCAATTCCATTTCGACAAAGGTCCCGGACGGCGCGCTGCGGTCGAATGCAATCAGGTTCTGGTTCAGAAAGGCCGACAGAATGTCGGCCGCCACACCGGCGACCGCGTTGCCGGTGTCCGGAAAAGCCAGATACCGGATATCTCCCTGCGCAATGCTGTAGCGCACGACATTCTCTTCCAACTCGTGCAGAACCTCGTCTAGCGAAAGACCGGTTTGCGGCAGGTCGCAGGCAAGCTTCCGGCGCAGCTCTTCCTCCGGGAGGTATTTGACGACCTTTCCGTCGCGCACCTGCCCTTCGATGAAATCTAGACCCAGCTGGAGCGTTCGCGACAGGAATTCAGCCTGTTGAGGCGTTGCCCGGCGATAAAGCAGGGCAGGATCATAGCTACTCATCAAAAAATTCTCCGAACTGCATGCGATAGACACAATCCGAACAGAACGACCAATCCTTCCCAACAAGGCTGTCATGCCGGAACCGTTGATAAACCGGACCGTGCCAGATGTCCGACAACGCGGCCTCCGACAGGTGTCCGAACGTATTGGACCTGCTCGCCTCGAGATTTATGCAGCACGGCGTCACCTCGCCCTTGCAGGTCACGAAGGTGCCGTCCCAGGGCCAGGCACAATACATCGGCTTTCTGGCTGCCGGATCGGCGATGCGGAAATAGTCGAAAATTTCGACATCCAGTTCGCGGTCAATCGCCGTGCCAAGCCCCGTCTCAATCTGCCGGATCGTGACTGCCTGATCCGCGTGAAACAGCGAGTCCCTGTTCAACGTCTTGTCGTCCGCCCAATGATGGATGCTTTCGATTGTGACCTCGCGAATCCCGGTATCCGCTATGAAGTCAAGCGTTTGACCCAAACGCGACAGGTTCCCCTGGCCCAGCGTCACCGCTGCCGACAGCCGCGTGCCGGTGTTGGCAACCAACTCAACGGCAAGCCGCATTGCCGCCTGCAAATGCTCCTTCGTCAGCCCCGAACGAATATCCATAAGCATGTCGTCGGCGGCATCGACACTGATGGCGATCTTTCCCAGCCCGGCCTTTACCGCGTCTGCCAGCCGTTTCTCGATCAGAACCCCGTTCGTATTCACCGATGAAAAGATGCCGCGCTGGCTGCACTCGGCGACATAGTCGGCGAAATTCTTGAGCATAAAGGCCTCGCCGCCACCGACGAAGGACACCTGCCGGATTGTTCTCGTTGTCTCCAGGATGTCGCGAAACGCATGGACGCTCAGAATATCGCGGCTTGATGCGGTCACGGCGCGCGGACAACTGGCGCAAGCTAGGTTGCATTTGTCGGTCAGCTCGACCTGCAGATAGGTCAGCGACCGGGCTTCGCCGCATTTTATGCCATAACGGACGATTTCATTCGGAACGATGAAGTCGCGCGGCTGCGTTATCCGCCTTAACTGGTTCATGTTGCGGTCTCTCCATAGCAAGCTTCTATCTTGATAGCAAGCTTCTATCTTGCTCAGCAGCGCCTCGAAGGTCGGCAAAGATGCGGGTTCCGGGTTATCCGGTTCGTCTTGCGTCATCAGGGCCCGCATTTGTGCGCTCAAGCCGGCGGCGTCTCCGACCGGAGCGAAATGCAGGCCGGGCAAACCCCGCAAATGTGACAGTGACGGCACGTCCGAGCAAAGCACGAAAACACCCAGTGACAGCGCATAGCTCAGCACCGTCGGGTGGTTCTCCATCCATACGCTCGGGATCAGAAGGCAATCCATGTCCGCCAGAACCTCTCCGACGCGGTGATGCTGAACCGGTTCGGCAAATTCGATCAGGCCTCTCGCCGCCTCTGTCAGAGACGATGGCACCGCCCGACGCGCCAAATCTGGGTCTGGCGTCACGATCCTAAAGCGCGCACGCCCTTCCTCGACTTCCGCCAACAAAAGCGCAAATGCCTCAAGCGCGTGCGACAGGCCCTTTTCCTTGGACACGCGCCCCAGAAAGCCGAACGTGAATGCAGCGGCCGGGTCGCGTGGCGCCGTTTTCCGTTCCCAATCGCCGGGCACCGCATAAGCCGCGCAATCGTCCAGCAAGCGCGTACCGGGCAGCGCCCAATTTCGCATCACCCGCCCTTGGTAGGGCGTCTGGACGAACACACCTTCGAAACAGTCCGACAGAAAGGATCGATTGCGCTCTCGCCACGACCGGATGGCCTCCCGCATGTCCGCGGATGCCGAGACATGGCCCAGGCACTGCACGCAGTCACCGGCATCCACATCGCCGTCACAGATTGCACCCGTGACCTGGTTGCGAAGCTGATAGTCGGCGCAAAGGATTGTGTAATCCGTCAGCGTTGCAAAACACGGCACGCCCCTCAGCTGCGCAAGGTCAAGAAATTCAAGACCGATCCGCGCAAAGTGGAACAGATGCACGGCCTCGATCCTGCGCCCATCAAGATAGTTATCCAAACACATTGCGACACCGGTCGCTTGGGCTTTTTCGCTCTGACGCCAATCCAGCGGGTAGGCGTCGGAAAACCCCGGCGGAATAAGCCACACTTCTACCCCATCGTCGCGCGTCGAACGGGAAATGGCGGCCATGTCCTCGGTTCCGACGGAAAGCCATATCACTGAATGACCGCGTTCGACCAATCCGCGCGCGACATCGTTTGCCAGAACCTCGGTTCCACCGTGGGACTGGCCGAACAACCGATGTGACACGATCAGGATAACCACGCGCTGCCTCAACACACGTTCTGTTGCAGACCGCGCCAATGATGAAGCGGCATCAGCCCGGAAAATGCAGACGCGTTGATTTCCGCTCGCTCCTCCGGCGCCTGCCAGACCGGCGTGTCCAGCCCCAGAGGACCGTTTTTCGACAGATCGACAATCGCAAAGGGTTCCGCCCTAAGCAGTTTGGCCACACGTCCATCCGACATCCGGCACGTTACATTCATCCCGACATTTGCGGCGGCACTGCCCAGCAATTCGGCAAAGTCGATTGTCACCTCCCAGCCGTCGTTCCGGGTTTTCGCGGCGCGCTGCGAAACCAGCGTCCGGCGTCGCTGCTTGTACGGAACCTCGCGAAACGCGCCGTCCATGGCCGGTTCCGACACTGTCGGGGGTTCATCGCGGCGCAGGTGCAGAATTCGCCCGAACACATCCTCGGAAAACGCATTCATGTCGCGCAGTTGCAGTGGATCTGCGTCAAGGTCGATCATCCAGATATTGCCCTCTTCAAGCACGGCACCCCCCTGCGCCACAAAGGATATATCCAGCCGACCGCCCTGCACTTCGGCCATGACCTTCAGCGAGGTGCCATCTTCAGGCGGAAGCGAGGAAATCAAATGCGGCACCGCCAGAAGCTCGACCGCTCTCTCGGCATCCGCACCCTCCTGCCAAAGCCGCGAAACCGGGCGATACTCTGCGTCCGCCGATGCGTTGATCGCTGCTTCGTCGATTTGGATGGGAACCTGCAATGCCGGAAGGATATCGTGGCAGGTTTCCGCAAGATGCGAATAAAGCCGCACGGCAAGTTCGACAAGATGGGTGACGAAGTCGCATTTTGCCTGATCCGGCACATCCAGCCGGCCATTGGCCAGCACCGCCTGATAGTAACATCCGCCACCACACACGTATTTTGCCCAGCACGACCGGCACGGCTCGCGTGCCTCGACCGTCAGGTCGCGGAAAACCTGCCGCCGTGCTTCGTCGTAGCCATCCCGGATGTTCCCGATCTCGTACCCAGTTTTCCCGATGAAATGGGCACAGGGGTACAGATTACCGTCCGTATCCACATAGGCACCGCTCTTTCCCGCGCCACACCGGTACGTGTTCCGCGTCCGGTTTGCGACCCGATAGAAATAGCGCATGAAGAAATCTTCGTCAGAGAGCGACGCCAGGTACCGCAGTTTCGTCGGGTTATCCTGCGCGATCACGAACTCCACAAAATCAGTATAGCCCTGCCGAAACTGCTCGACCGTCGCCGCGTTTAACCCGTCGGGATCGTCCGGTTTAAGGTTGACCGGCTTGATATAGATCGACCTGAAGCCAAGCGTTTCGTGCAAATGCAGAAAGATTCTGGTGACGTCGGTGCATCGGCTAGTCACGACCGCCGTGGCGCCGATGTCCGGATGGCGTTCCAGCACCTTGCGGATCAGCGGTTCGAGGTCCTCGTATGTGCCACGCCCATCCACATAAGGGCGGACTGCGTCATGGATTTCCTTCGGCCCATCACAGCTGATGTCCTGTGGCGGTCCCATCGCGATTTCGAAACCGATATCCTCGGACAGGCTGCCGTTGGTTGTGTTCGGGCCAACGCCCACCGATCTCAGACCGATGGAATTGGTACGCTCACGGATTTCCTGTTTCAGCCGGTTATGCACCTTGTGCCGCAGAAATGTTTCCCCGGTCAGGCCGAAATCGATCCGGGCGTGGCGCGTCCGGCCCCGAATTTCCTCGACAAAGAAATCAACCGTGCTCAGCGCCGTGTCCAGGTTCATGTTCAGCGGTCGGCCATCCGCCTCCATCCGCTCCCGGAACGAACAATAGCTACAGTTCATGTTGCACGCATACGTCAGGGAAAGCTGAAGCTGCGGAAAGGCTTCGCGGTACTCGACAACCGGGGGCGGGTCTTCGATTTCCTCGGTCGCCGCTGGCTGGTCCAGCACCGCCCCGGAGTTGGTTTCGAACCAGATGCGATCCGAAATCGCCTTCCCCAACTGCCTAAATGTATCAACCTTGTTCATTTGCGCAATCTCCCAACATTCCACAACATATACCGATCTCGGCTCCGCCTGGCTCACAGATGCCGGATCGCACTGTCAAACATCTGCTGTGCCACGTCTTCAATTTGGCCCAGGGCCGCCCTTCCAAAAATCTCGTAACTCTTTGAAATAGCAACTGAAATAATCTCAATACCGCTCCCCCAATTGGGGTTGATTCCGCGCCCAATCCTCTCAAGATTCAACCGCTGATGCGCCGCAGCGTCAGAAACCGCACGGCAAAGGCTCTCCCTCAAGTCCTTCGCAGCATCTGCGGCGTGGCGCAGGATCGTGCTGTCCAGCCGTGCAATCTGATAATCGCAACCATGGGCGCGCAATATCCACGCGTCAGGAAGCTTTCTGGCAATGTCTATGCCGCCCAGATCGATCAAGACCGGCTTTGACTGGCCCGGCGCCATGCCGGTCTGAACATTGGGATAGGCGAACTGGCGCTTGTGCGCTGTCCCAAGAAGTGCGCAGAGAAACTCGTACCCCCTCGATTTTCCCCGCAGGTGCTTTCGCAGCCCCCCCATCACATCCGACAGAATGATCGTCTCCGACAACCGCTTCAGCGTGTAGTTCATGAATGTCAGGGTCGTCAGACCGATTGAGATCAGGTCCAGTTCCACCGACAGGACAAGCTTGATGTGATCTGTGTCATCGATATGGGGAAGGTCGAGCTTTTCACGCTCGCAAAACTGGCGAACTAGGATCGCCGCCGGGGTCAGCGTATTGCCCTGCGCCGCAGTCAACGCGCGGGTGCGATAGCCGGTGTCGAGTATGGCAAGCGGTTGATTGGCCTGGAAATCCAGCGCCCGGCAGGCCGCAATCTTGCCGATATACGCCGCGATGATCGCCTCATACACAGCCTCGTCAAGCCGAAGGGTGCCGGATTGATGCAACGCGTGCTTTGATCGATACCCCGGCGGAACACCGACCCCCTTGAGATCAAGCAGGCACTCTCGATCAAGCGCCCAATCTTTCGTGGGAGCATCGCTTTCTGCGTTTATGATGATAGCGCGGCCATAATCCTTCGGTCTTAATCCATAGGCCCATTCCCCCGAAACGGCAGGCCGGGCGACGGAATTGCGCTCCAGCATGGGCGTGGAAACAACCGCCGCACAATGACAAAGCTGGTCATCAGAAAATTTCGAACTCTGCCCGGCTGGCCGCCATGCCATGCGCGCGTTTTTCAATTTATAAAGTCTTTCGGGTAATACCGGAGTGCGAAATTTCAGGCACCCTCCAAGAACCGATCTTTTCAAATGTACGTCAGGCTCAGAATAGCGAATTTTCAAATTGACCCCCAGGGAGAATACCTATTCCACATCTACCCGCAACAATTGCGCACGGCCTTTCAAGCACCGGAGGAGGAAACTTCCTCCGGTGCAGGTTTTTTTAGATTACGCGGCGGATTCACCGCCGCCGCCTCCCCAGTTAGTGCCGTCAAATGCGGTGTCAAAACCGCCGCCGCCGCCGCCGCCGCCGCCGCCGCCGCCGTGCAATACGTCGGATTTCGAAGCTTCCATGTCCTCCAGGAGCTGATCAACAAGTGATTTTTTATCCATCTTGGTGTCCTTATTACTAAGTTAACATTTCGCACTGAACATCAGCACGATAAATGCAATCTTAGATTAGTTTTCTCTTCTGTCAACAAGTTGAGTTGGCTTTCCCCGCTATCCGATAAATGCCGCCTCGATTCTCGCCACCCCGAACCATGCTTGGCCAGCGACCTGCGGCGGTCAGAATGATCTGCGAAATCACTGCACGACGAACCAGCCCCAGTGCTGCTTCGGGCAAGCTTATTTTCGTGTTCCGACGATGGAAAGTCGACCGGGCAACGGCGCGCGGGTACTACATCTGGGCCGGCGTCTCAATTCCCAGAAGCTCAAGGCACAGCGACAATTGCTGCAAGGCGGCGTCGAGCAGTCCGAGGTGAGATCTGGCTTCTTCTTCGGTCGCGTCGCCGCCAAGAATGCGGTTGGCTTGGTAATATCTATTGGTGTTGTTGGCCAGCTTGTAGGCGTGGTTCGCGATCACGTGCGGTTTTCTGAGGGCAATCGTGCGTTCGAACTGCGTGGGCAATTCGTCCAGACATAGGACAAGATCGCGCCCGCCTTCGCCCAGCTTGGTAACCCCGCCCGGCGCAAGACCGCTTTCCGCAGCTTTGGCTTTTAGCGACCGCAGCCGCACACAGGAATACTGAATGTAAGGCCCCGTCTTGCCTTCGAACTGCACGAACTTGTCAATGTCGAAGACGTAGCTGCTTTCGCGGTCATGGCACAATTCCCCGAACCGGATCGCCGCGATGGCAATCTGCTCGGCGGTCTGGTTGCGCGTCGATTCAGGTGCCGCGCCGGTCGCGTCCAACCGCTTCCTGGCCGCTTCGTTCATGGCTTCCAGCAGATCATGCAGCCGCATGACCCCGCCGGCCCGGGTCTTGAACGGCTTGCCATCGGCACCGTTCACGGTGCCAAACGCGATATGTTCTGCCGTCGTGTGGTCAAGATACCCGCAGCGCGCTGCCGCACCAAAGACTTGGCGGAAATGGGTCTTTTGCCGCGCGTCGACGACATAGAGTATCGTGTCCGGTTGGTCCTGGGTTACCCGCTCATGGATGGTCGCAAGATCCGTTGCGCCATAGCCATAGCCGCCGTTCGAATTCCGCAGGATCAGCGGCGGCAGTTTCTCGTTTTCCGGAAGCCGGATGATGACGGCTCCCTGGTGGACCTCAGCAATGCCTTTTTCCAGTAGGTCATCGACGATTTCGTTCAACATCGGCTGATAGCGACTTTCGCCATACCAATAGTCGAATTCGACGCCCAACCGTCCGAAATCGCGTTTCAGGCTGAGTGAACTGACATCCGAAATCGCGCGCCACAGGCGCTCATATTCCGGGCGGCCCGCCTGCAGATGCGCCGTAGCAGACCGCGCCCGTTCCAGAAATTCGAAATCTTCTTTCGACCGGGCCGAGGCCTTGGGATACCACACCTGCAGATCCGACATGTCGAACCCGCCTTCCGACCCTTCCTTGAGCAATTCCGGCCGTTCATCTTCGATCTGCGCGATCAGCTGCCCGATCTGCAGCCCCCAGTCACCAAGGTGAACATCGCTGGTAACCCGATTCCCGGCAAAACGTAAAATCGTGCTCAGCGTGTGCCCCACAATGGATGACCGCAGATGGCCGACATGCATTTCCTTGGCAAGGTTGGGCCCGCCATAGTCCAGCAGATAGTGCTGCGGCGCCCCCTCGAGGGGAATGCCGCCGCGCGGGTCTGCCAGAACCTCGCCCACCTGTCTGACCAGCGCGGCATCGCTCACCACGAAATTAAGAAACCCCGGCGGCGTGAAGGTGACATCGAACATGTCCGACTGTTCCAGCAGCGGCATCACCCGCTCGGCCGCCTGCGGCGGCGCCATTCGCTCCAGCTTGGCCACGGACAGAAGCCCGTTGCACTGAAAGTCGGCCAGGTCAGGACGGTTCGATTCGCGCACAACCCCATGTTCGCGCGCGAACCCGGCCTTCTCGAACGCATCAATGCATATGTCTTCAATCTGCTGCCGAAGTCCGGTCATTCCTAGCGTCTTTCTTATATGTTCAATCGACACCTACTCACTTAGTTGAGATCGCCCCGATCGGCAATACATCCGCCGGGCCTTTCCCGCGCCTCGCATGACGCGAAACTTGATAATTGACTCGGTACTCGATGGCGGTGCAGGATGCAACCTACGAGAGAGAGTTGCTGAACGGGTTCATAAGAAAAGCCATTTTATGCTGTACAATTCCCAAGAAGGTTTGATCCGATCTGCGCGTACTGTATTTTCTCATGGGCAAGAGGATTTCCGCTTTTCCCGAGCTCGCGAAATTGTCGACCCGAAATGCACACTTCTGCATTTCCCCCACGACGGACAATACTGGTTCCTGAAAGTTCCCGCTTCGGGCGATGCCCTGCGCGAATTCGAGAACACGCACCGCGCCGCATCCTTGATCGATGGGACCGAGGTCGAGGGTAGCACCATCTGGGTCGCGCCTCAGGTTGTTTGTCCCCTGCCGGATAGTTTGACCGGATTGATATCGCGCGACTTGGGGCCGACCCTGTTCTCCTCCCTGCCAAGCCCCGGGCTGCAGGACACGCTGACCGCCATCCTGCAACGATTGCACGCCATGGGCATCGATTGGAAAGGGTTCGCGCCAAGGAATATCGTTTATGACGAAACCGAGTCGCAATTCCATCTGATCGACCTCGACGACACGCTGTTTCACGACTCCCTCTTTCCCGTTGTCCGCCGATGCAGCAAGCTGAAGTGGCGCCTGAACTGGGAACAGATCTGGCCTCAAATGGGCAGCCTGTCAGCCGCCATCGACGCAATCCCGGCCCGCAAGGTGCCGGACTTGGCCGAATTGGACGATTTCGAACGCACGCTCGTCGATCTTGCCGGGCCGCAGCCCGCGCTTGGCCCGCTGATCGACCGGAGCGATACCGCGACCCTGCTTGCGGAACGGCCCTTCATTTCAGCGGATGGACCCGACCCCACGCCCTTCGCGATGGGTCATCTTCTGGACGAACTGTTCCCGCGCCGGGTTTCCGTTTTCCTGACGTTCCTTTTTGCCCAAATCCGCCAGGACGACCCATCGGGGTTTGCAATCCTAATCACCGATCTCGATGAAACCATCGGCACACAACGCGGCGAACGATCCCGCCCGCACCTGAGCGCGGTCCTCCTGCGTATCCTTGCCGCCGTCCCTTCGGAGTTCGCAGGCACGCAAGGCTTCGACGCGACCGCATTGTCGGGCGATCTTCAAACCCTTGCGAACAGTTCGGGGCTGGATGCCGCCCTAGACCGCAGCCGCATTGCCGAGAGCATCATCAATGGCCTAGCCTTGACACTCTGCTACGCCTTTCCGTTTCTTGCCCGCCCCCAGGTCATCTTGCGCGGGTCCGTCGGTCAGGGCATCATGACACGCTTCAGCGATATGGATTTCGAGCTTTCTTCCGAAACACACCCACATGGCCGGCCGCCACTGGAAGCGCTGCTTTGCGACTTACTGGCGTGTTTCGGACTGGCCGCCGAAGGGTCGGACCAACGCCCGACGGAACTCGATCTGACCGGCATGGGGGGGCATCACAGGGATGCAAACGAATGGTCGCAACTCAGGCACCCCCTGACCAGGGGCGGTCGGCCTGACTGGCTGCGTGCCTTGTTTCCCGACGCAGATCGCTCCTGGTGGCGCAGGCTCAGCCTCTACGAGCGCGACCGGCCCGTATCGGCCAAGCGCAACGGCGCATACCTTTTCAAGGCCACGCGGTCGACCGTCGCTCGTCTGGCGGCAAGAAACGGATGCGTTTCATCGCACATCCTGACCCAGTTGGCGACCATCGACAAAACGACCCCGCCCAATACCGCGGCGCATATCCGGTCGCTTCTGGTCAGTTCCGTTCTCGCGCGTGAAGGTGCGATTTCCGACCCCGCTAGCATCGACAGGCTCTGCCACGATGTCTCCGACTCCTGCCGAACTTGGTCTCTCGCCGATCCGTTTGCAGGCGGCACCATACCGGATCGCGGCAAGGCCTACCGCGCTGAAGCAAAAAGCGTTTCCGGCATGAGCTCGATACAGCGGTCGGCGGAACTGGCCGAGTTTTCCAAACTTCTCGATTGCATCTTTCTCGAAGCGACACACGCGGAACCATGGTCCTTTCCCGATGCGCCGCCATCGGCTGCGTTGGATTTCGTCCTAGCCGGGATGGCCACTTTGTCACCCGAGGTGGAAACCCACGTCCGCAGGGTTGCCCGCCGGATCGACATCCGCATCGACGGATCGCTCGAAAACAAGGCCTGCGTGGCGCGTTGCGAAAACCGCTTTGTTGTCACGATCTGCCCGACAGTGACCTGGCGGCACATCGTCCTGCTGGCGCACGAAGTCGCACACATCCTGCACATGGATTCCGACAGTTTCGCAGACGGCGGCGATGTCTGGAGCGAGGTGGTCGCGTTTCTGGGCGAACTGGCGTTCGTCGAAAACCTTCACAGGTCCGGTATCGCGTCCGAGAACAATATCCGCGGTCTGACCCGTCTGTTCGACGCCCTCTACATCGGTTCGTACAACCGGGCCCTGGGCCTCGCATTGAACGGGGGCGATGCCGCATATCCCGACTGTTATTATCCGCTGGCACGCTGCTGTGCCAAGGAACTGGGAACACCGGGGTTTCCGGCGCAGTTTTCCAATGCTTTGACCAGCGCACCCTTGGCGATGAACGATATCGTGGCCCTCGCCCTGTCACATACCAAAGGGTGGCGCACGCGCATTCAGGCGCATGCTGACCCGAATTCTAGGTTACAGACGCTTGGGCTGCAGGTTTTCGATGCGTTGAGCAGCAGCACATCGCATTCGGATGTCGCCGAGGCCTGCGAACGCCTGTTTGGGCCGGATGCCCGGAAATACCACGACGCCCGCGGGAATGAAGACAACGTGGCCCCGATCCAGCCGGGCGAGGTTTTTGCCTGGCGCCGGGTCTTTTGCGAATTGCCACGATCCTTGGCCTGTCTGGCCCGATCGAGCTACCACCGAAACCTGGAATTCCAGAAATTCTTCCGTCTCGAAGTCCTCCCGCCACTGGTCCTGCGCCAGGTCTATTTCCACCCATCGGCAAACATTGCATCGGGCTTTCTAAGCTGGGCCTGGTTATCTGACGCGGCATTGGGCAACATCCTCGAAACCACAAGAGTTGTCGGCCCCCAAGAATGGCGGTCAGGCAAGAACCTGTTTTTCAACGATATCTACGTCGAACCCGGCGCCACAGCAGCCTTCTTCAAACATGTGCGAAAGATGCCGCTGGTCGCAAATGCAGACTGCGCCTATGCGATATCCCGAAATGCTGACGGCAGCCCGAGATTGATCCGTAGACTGCCGCTGGAAAAATTCTGATGAGGCCCCGGTGACCGATCGTCTGGTGATACATATCGGTGACATCAAGACCGGCTCGACCTCGATTCAAAACGCCCTGCGGCTGCAAGAGGCACGCGTGCCCGAAACCCTGTTCTTCGGTGTCCCAGCCAACCACAACCTGCTTGCGTCTTGCCTCACCGATCCCTTGCAGATGGAACAGGCCGACGAAATTTATGCCCTGCTGGGCCGCACCTTGAGCACCATGACCGCGCAAACCGGCGTCATATCGGCAGAAATGCTCGAATTCGTGGATCCCACAGTATTCCGTGCGATGCTGACAAAGCATTTCGCTGGCCTTGCATCCCGCTTGTCGATCATCGCCTATGTCCGGCCGCATGGGGAACGCGTCCTTTCCGGGTTCACTGAAGAAACCAAGAAAGGCGATTTTACCGGCTCTCTCGATGCATATTGCGCCAAACAACTGGCGAAAGGCACGTTGCTTTACAAGAAGCGGTTCGACGCCTGGCGCGCGACCTTCCATGACAAACTTCAAATCCGCGCCTTCGTGCCCTCGGCCCTGGTCCACAATGACGTGGTGTCAGACTTCTTCGCAAACGCGCTGAACCTGAACGTTCCGGCCAACGCACCGCCGGAACACGCCAACACCCGGCTGAGCGTCGAGAACCTGTCGTTACTCCGGCATCTGCACATCACTTGGCGCAACTGGTCGGAAACTCCGGCGGTGCCGGGCGCCGACGCCTTCGGCTGGCATGTGGCCCCCTTGCTAGGTCGGGACATCAGCTTCGGCAACACGCCGGTTGCAGTGCATGCCGATCTGGCAGAACAGATCACCCAAACCTGCCGCGAAGACGCGATTGCGATGGATGACGCCTATTTCCGCCATGCACCGATGACCGAGGCGCTGAACCAATTCAGGCAGGATGCGATCGACCGACCTCAGAGTTTTGACGTCGAGACATATTTCAACCGCGAACAGATCGCGATGCTGGACTTTCTTGCAAAACCCCTCTTCGCCGCGATGAAGCACGACCCTGCGGTGTTTCTCAAGGCGATGGTCACGCTGACTTCCGAACACAACCGCCCGTCGGAAACCTGATCGTCGGCGAATATGCACGCGGCGCGGCGCTAGGCGGCGTCTTCATTTAAGCGAGCCAAGTCATTGCGCAGGCGATGTCAACGAAGGCCTTGAAGGATGAGATTGTCTTTTCGCAGCGCAGGGCAATTCGCCGGAAGCGCTTGATCCGATTGAAGAAACATTCCACTAAGTGCCGCTCCTTGTAAAGCGCCCAGTCGATCTCGCGTTTGCCGGAACGCGACGGGTTCTGCTTGATCTGCGCGGTCGCGCCAAGCTCGTCCGCAATGAATTCGCGCAGGTAATCCGCGTCATAGGCCGTATCCGCCATCACATGGACCACGCCCGGGAGCCCCTTGATCAGGTCGATTGCCTGCGGGCAGTCGCCCCATTGGCCGGGCGTTATATGGGTGCGGATCGGCAGGCCGAGCGCATCCACCGCCGCATGGATTTTCGTGGTCAGCCCGCCTTTCGAGCGCCCAATCGCGTGAGCCTGAGCCCCCCTTTTGCGCCGCTTGCATCCGCATGCGCCTTGCAGATCGTCGCGTCGATCAGCACATATTCGAAGTCGGGGTCCTGCCGTAACGCCTTGAAAAGATTCTCCCACACGCCGGCCAGCGTCCAGCGCCGAAAGCGGCAATGCACCGTTTTCCAGTTGCCAAGCTCGGGCGGCAGATCCCGCCAGGGACGCGCCGTGCGGGCAAGCCACAAGATCGCGTCCACAAACAGCCTGTTATCCGCCCCGCTACGACCACGGTCCCCTTTCTTGCCAGGCAAGAGATGTTCAATGCGCGCCCACTGCGCGTCGGTCAAGGTTCGTCTGCTCAAGATCGCCTCCGTTTTCGATCTTGAATCAGATTTCAAGAAATATGGGAATCCCCCAAATGAAGACGACGCCTAGAGTATCCGTATTGGTCAAGGTCGTTGTTCCTGCCACATTCTGTCCTCTTGGATGAGGACATTTGCTAAGATGACGAGCTTTCGCATGATTGCTGTGAGTGCGACTTTGGATGGTTTTCCTGCTGCTTTCAAAGCCTGATATTTTGCGGCTAGGTCTGGATTGAAGCGACTGGCAACCAGGGCGGGCATTTAGAGGGCTTCACGCAGGAACTTGCGGCCGCCCTGGATGAATCTTTTACCTTTCCAGGTACCAGAATCGCGCGCGATCGGGGCGAGGCCCGCGAGGCTTGCGGCTTGTTTCGCCTCAAGAGAGCCCAGTTCTGGGATTTCCGCGATCAGCGCGGCGGCGGTGATCCGAGAGATGCCTTTGATCGAGCTGAGAATGGCGGATTTTCGCGCCAGCTGCGGCTCGGTGGCAATCAGGCGCTGCATCTCGGCTTCCAAAGCCGTTAACTGTTTTTCGATCTGGCGCAGACGTGCTTTGTGCTGGGTCTCAAGCAGTGCGAGGGTCAGCCGGTGCATCCGGTTCTTGGTGCGGGTCCGGTCCTTGACAAGGGCCATGCGGGCGACTTGCAACTCCTTGAGGCCATGGATGATCTGCGGTGTCACCGGGTCGGCCTGAAGGTCGAAGGCAAGCCCCATTTCTGCCAGCATTTTTGCATCCACCTTGTCCGTCTTGGCCCGCTGTCCCCGTGCTTGGGAAAATCGCCGCGCTTGCAGTGGATTAACCTTGATTAACGGCAATCCCACCTCTGCTAATCGTTTCTCAAATCCACGATGGTATGCGCCGGTGGGCTCATAGATCACGCGCGTCACAACAAGGTCATTCAGCCAGCGGATCAGGGCTTTGTGCCCCTTCTTGTCATTGGAAAACTGCGCACATTCGCCTTCAGGCATCCGATGCACATCCAATAGTGCTTTGGAAATATCCACCCCTATCGTATAGTCACTCATCTTCGTCATGTCCTTTGCTTGTCATGCGGTGCCAGACACCGTGTATCCATTCAGGCCTCATGCGAAGACGTGGAGCGATCACACTCTAAAACGGTCCATCAAGACCAAGCCTATATCGATCCACCCCACGCCACTGCACGCCATAAATGGCGTGGCGTGCAGTGGCTCCTTCATCGCACAGGAACCCTGGAAAATCATAAGACAAGCGTGTCGCCCCTAATCGGATTCGGGATTCCCATGAGGATTGTTTTGTGATTCCTTGTCTTTGAAGCAGATATGGGGGTCAGAGATGGGCAAACCACATCCAGTTGAGCTCCGCGAGCGCGCCGTTGCGCTCGTCGATCCGGGACGACAGGAAATGGACGCCAAAGACTACTTGACCAAGACGGATACTCTAACGTTCCCGCAGCCCGTTCTGAATGGCCTTGATGATCGGCGCGAAGAAATAGCTGATGATGCGCCTTTCACCGGTAATCACGTCGACCTGCGCGGCCATCCCCGGCCGCAACGCATAGCGTTGCCCATACTGCTCCAGAAACGGCGCATCGGGCACGACACGGACAAGAAACGCATACTCCCCTAGTTTCGTCTGAGCGGAGTTCGCCGACACGCTCAGAATCCGCCCGGGTAAAAAGCCATAGCGCTCAGCCGGATAGGTATCCAGCTTGATGTTGCATTTCAGGCCGGGTTCAAGAAACCCGATGTCGGAGTTCTGAAAATACGCTTCGATTTCATAAGACTGGTTCAGCGGCACGATCCGCATAAGCTCCTGTGCCGGGGCGACGACGCCGCCAACCGTATAAATTCCAAGCTGATCGACAACACCCCCCATGGGGGCCACGATGCGAGCTCCCTTCAGTCTGCGTTCAAAAACCACGATCTCCTGCTCAAGCTCTTCGCGGGTCGCAAGGATTTTGGCCTTGCGTTGCTGCAGCGCATTCCGGTATTGCGACAGCATCAGATCGCGCTTCGCAGCCAACATCCGGGTTTTCTCCTGGTCAAGCTGCAGGACATTGCTTTGAACCTGACGTTCGGCCTCAAGCTGCCTGAACGCCGCAAAATCTTCCAGATAGCGGTCCTCGCTGACAATGCCCAGGTCGCGCAGGCGGCGGCGCATGTCCAGCCGACTCTTGCTGATCTCGATCTGCCTGTCAATCTTTTCGATCCGCGACCGGGTAACAAGTTCCGATTGCCGCGCGATACGCACGTTGCTGTTTTGCTGTTCCAACTGCTTTGTTACCCGGCCGATGTCGGACGCCAGCAGCTGTTCCTGTTCCAAGGCATAGTTTCCGGCCCGTTCCGGAATACCGGCACGAAACTCAGTCAAGGCGGCAGACAGGATGCGTTCCGTCGAATCCCGCGGATCGACAAGATGTTTCAGCGAAACGTCGATCCGCAACAGCTCTACATCCAGCCGCTGGTTTTCTAGGGTCAGCGTTTCCAGTTGGGCCCTGGTCGCGGTGTCGTCCAGCCTGACCAGCAGATCACCCTTTTCAACCGCCATGCCGTTTTCGACCGCGATTGCCTGCACCGTGCCGGCAAACTCGGGCTGCACGACCTGCACCCGTTCCTTGGGCACGACCAGCCCTGCGCCCTGTGCGACGATTTCAAGTTTCAGGACAAAGGCAGAGACAATCGTTACCAGAAAAACGGCAAGCAACGCCCAGATCGTGAGATGCGTGGTCTTCGACGCAATCTGCGGCCCGTTTTCCTCCAAATTCTCATGCCAGGTCACGGTTGAACTCCCCAAAATCAATGGTCTGGTCTGCCGCTCCAAAGGCGCCGGGCCGGTGCGTGATCACGATCAGGGTCACCTTTCCGCGAAGCGCATTGATATGTTCGATAAGATGCTTCTCGGCAGCCGCGTCAAGCGAACTAGTGGGTTCGTCAAGCACCAGAACAGAGGGGCGCCTCAGCAGCGCACGTGCAATGGCAACCCGTTGCCGTTGCCCACCGGACAGGTTTTGCCCGCGCTCGCCCATTTCCGCATCCAGAGCCCCAGGCAGCAGTTTCACGAAATCCGCTGCACCGGTCTGTTCCAGCACATGCCACATATCCTGTTCCGAAAGGTTTTTCTGACCCAGGCACAGGTTCTGACGCAGCGTTCCGCTAAACAGAAACGGCGATTGCGGGACATAGACCAGCCTTTCGCGAACGCTGTGCGGATCATAGTCGGCGATATCCAAGCCGCCGAACATCACCCGCCCGCCGGTCGGGCGCTCCAGTCCCGCTGCCAACCGCCCGAAGGTCGACTTGCCCATACCCGATGGTCCGACAATCAGAAGCAGATCTCCGGCGCGGGCAAGAAACGACAGATCACTCAGAACTGGGCGGCCCGGCGTATAGCTGAAATCAACCCCGTCCATCACAAGATCGGCCTTGCTCTGCTCCGGCAGCCGTGGCAGCATCCCGAAGGGTTCGGCCTCGGTCAGCACCAAATCGGCCAGCCGCCGCCGCGATATGCGAATGTTTTGCCACGACTCCCAAATCGCTGAAAACTTTGAAATAAATTCGGAAATCCGTGCCGAAATAAGATGAAAGGCGATCAACTGCCCAAGCGTGATCTGCTGTTCGAACACTAGGTTCGACCCGAAATAGATGATTGAGATCGTGATCATTTGGTTGACCGAAAAGACCATGTTCAGGTTCAAGGCCTGCAACCAGCCCACCTTGTATTCCGCCGCCAGCCGTTTATCCAGCGACTGGGACAACCGGCCGAATGTCTCTTCCTCAGCCGCCATCGCCTTGATCACGTCAATCCCGGAAATGGTTTCCACCAGTTTGGATTGATAGTCGGCGTTGGCGTCGAACCGATCCTGCAATGACCACCGCAGGATCGGACCGAAAACAATGTAAACCGCCGCCTGCACCGGTATCGACACCAGAATGATCACGGTCATCTGCGGCGACAACGCGTAAAGAACCGCGACATAGATCAGCGAAAACAGAACATCCAACAGCCCGGACGTGCTCGCCCCGACAAGAAACCGGCGGATCGTGTCGGTTTCGTTGATACGGGCAATATTCTCCCCGACATCCCAATTGCGGAAATGGGCGTATTGCCGTGTCAGAAAGCTTTTGATGATCTTTCGCCCCAGCAGAAGCGTGACCTGATTGGCCGTTCGCAAACCGACAAGATTGGCCAGAAGCGAAAACCCGATCTGAAACACCGTGACCAGAAGAAAGACGACGATGATGACGGCCAAGGTCGCTTGGCGCTCGAACGGAAGAACCCGATCGATGATCACCTGGAATACGAATGGTTCGATCAGCCTGAGAAGCCTGACGCAAATCGCCAAGAAGATCAGCTCTGCAAAAAACAGGTAAAAGCGACTCAGCGTCGTTGCGAACCAACTAAGGGAAACTTCATTTTTCAAGGTCATAGTTCTCACATTACGGAGATCACTATACCACAAAAAATCTAAGGAACATCTGAAAAATCTCGGCATTCCTGCATGATCTGGTAGGCTGGGACCGAACGATCCTGGAGCCCGCCGATGCCCAAGCAGATGACATTTGCCTCACTCGCCCATGCCTCCAAGAAGAAGGTGACGCGCCGGGAGAAGTTCCTCTCGGAGATGGAGGCGGTGGTGCCGTGGTCGCGGCTGCTGGCGCTGATCGACCCACACTACCCGAAGATGGGCCACAAGGGCGGGCGACCAGCGATGCCGCTGGAGGTGATGCTGCGGATTTACTGCCTGCAGCAGTGGTATGCGCTGAGCGACCCCATGGCCGAGGAAAGTCTCTATGACAGTGACGCCATGCGCCGCTTCGCCGGACTGGAACTGGGCGATGACCGCATCCCGGACGAGACCACCATCCTGAACTTCCGCCATCTTCTGGAACGCCACGCGCTGACCGAGGCGATCTTTGCCGAGGTGAACGCATATTTGGCCGAGAACGGCATGACACTGCGCTCCGGCACGCTGGTGGATGCAACGATCATCGACGCGCCGTCCTCGACCAAGAACAAGGCGGGCAGGCGCGACCCGGAGATGAGCAGCACCAAGAAGGGGAATGATTGGTATTTTGGCATGAAAGCGCACATCGGCGTAGATGCCGACAGCGGTATCGTGCACAGCTTGGATACGACCACGGCAAAGGTGCATGACAGTCGTATCTGGGACGATCTTTTGCACGACGCTGAGACATCCGTCTGGGCGGACAAGGCCTATGTCAGCGCCGAGCGAGCCGAAGCCTTCGCCGGGCCCGGCAAGTTCTGGGGCGTGATGCGCAAGGCACCCAAAGGTGGCGAGTTGCACGCGGACGACGAATACATCAACCGCCTGATCGCCAAGGTCAGGGCACGAGTCGAGCATCCGTTCCGGGTGCTGAAGCGCCAGTTCGGTTATATCAAAACCCGGTATCGCGGACTGGCCAAGAACCGGGCGCAATTGTTCAGCCTGTTTGCCCTCGGCAATCTGTATCTGGTCCGAAGGCGGCTGATGGCTTGATGGGGGGAGTCCGTCCAAAACAGGCGTTAGGCAACGAAAACAGCAGCCAAATCGCCAAAACCGGGACGAACCCAGTCACACTACGTCAAAATCAGACCTAACCGGCGAAGCCGAGGCGTTGATCAGACGTTCCTTTATACACGGCGAGAACGGGCGTATCCGAGAAAGGAATACCTACGGAAAGGACCCTTACCCGCCTGAGGGCTGAACAGGGTAAAAAAATTGACGTGTGCTCAACTCTCCACCCATTTCCTTACAATCAACCCCAGCACGGACCTCGCCACCTTTTCCGCATCCCGCGCCAGATCGAGCCGTTTGCGCAGTTTGACCTGCGGCACCAGCAGGAAGATCGGCGCGGTGACCTGTCCGCGTCCGGTTTTGGAACGCGAGGCCACCGCCGTGCCGCGCGTATTGATCCGCGCCTTTTCGGCGACCAGCAGGCTTGGGCCGTTGCGGCGATAGATAAACCGCAACCGCATGCCGCGACGGCGCTCCCATTCCCCCGGTGTCAGGCGCGCGCCACCTCTGCCCTTGCCGGCGGCCTCGGTCGGGATGGCGAGATAGAAGCCGAGTTTCGAGCGGATCAACATGC
>Ga0256841_1000979_pt1 | contig 26682 bp, 20 predicted proteins | sample 356308metaG_FD_185971 | JGI IMG/M metagenome (GOLD analysis project Ga0256841, IMG submission 185971) | Hydrothermal vent microbial communities from Mid Atlantic Ridge, Atlantic Ocean - 356-308 | ecosystem: Environmental > Aquatic > Marine > Hydrothermal vents | place: Atlantic Ocean: Mid...
TCCTTCGCAGGAAACCGCGCTTGCTTTTAACCCCGGGGATACGCGGGAGGACCGATGGAAAGAACCCCGTCAGTTCACGCGCTCGATCTCCATCTCACGTTTGAGCCGGATCTGTGCGCCACTCTCCGCGCGGAAGGACCGATCCTCGGTGCGCTTGCGGGGCGTGCGGACAACTGCCGCTCCCGAAGCGCCTTCCGCCCGGAAGGAGATTCCCGCCCCGCCGGCGACGGTGACGCCGTCGTAGTCGTCTCCATAAGCGGCGTCTCCGTAATAATCGTATTCCCGGTCATAAGCGCTCACGGCGTCATAGCCGTAATCGTACAGCCACGCCTGATCTTCGGGCAAAAGAGAGATCGGCACGTAGCCGTCGAAAGCGTTCGGAGCAAAGAGGCGGCTGTAAGCGACAGGGTAGACACGTTCGCTGCGAAGGTCGAGCCGCCCTGCCTCAAGGTCGTCCCTCCGGCTGTACGTATCGAGGACGTAGCCCTCCCGATGTCGGGTGGAGATCATCTCGAACCCCACGTACGGATCGCCGACGATGAACACGTCGCGGTCGAAGTCGACGGCCCCCGAACGGTAGACCGTGGCTCGTATGTGCCCGAGCGCGTACGGGATCTGATGCACCTTCCCGATGAAACGGCCGTCCTCATACACTTCCACGGCCTCGATTTCAATGTCGATCTCGGCATAATCGCGGGTCGCATACCGCACCGAGTGACGATAGTACGTCTGTACGTCGACCCGGGAGGTGCGATGCTTCCGTCCCCATCCCACCTCCACGTACACCACCTGACGATAGCGATACCGGGGTCGCCAGTGCCGACGATACCGATACTCCCACGGCCAGTGGAAGTCCACGTAGAGGTTCGGACGTATCACCACGTTGGGCCGGTGCTTGTGCTTCGGTCGATAGACAGGGCGCGCTCCGGGCGGTGCGACGCGGGAACGCTCCACGCGCCGGTCCTTGACGAGCACGCTCCTCCGTCCATGCGCCACGACTTCCGTCGAACGCCGCCCCCGGCTCTCTTGCCGACGGCGCTCGGTGCGGCTCCGTTCCTCATGCGCCTGTTCCGGCGTCCGCTCCCGAACGCGCCGGCCGGACATACCGGTTTCGTTCGGTCGTGCCCGGCGTTCCGGGCGATCTGAGACGCGGGGCCGTTCCCTGCCGGAACGCTGCCTGACACCATGCTCGGCTCGTCCCTCGGGCCGTCGCGCCGTCGTCGCCTCACGGTCGGTCTGCTTGCGTTCCACCCGGCTCTTTGCGCCCGAGGCGCCGCGCCCGGACTGAGCGAGCGCCCCCGGCGCGGAGATGCTCAAAACAAGGAGCGCCACGAACAGCATCGTCCCAGTGCGTGTGCGTCGTCGTACGTAAGTTTTCATCGTCTCCTCCGTCTGATCGTGAGCGTTCGATAGGGTCCCCTCAGACGCCGGACGATCTCCCATACAAGGACGTGCCACGAATCGGAGCCGGAAACGCAAACCTTCCAAACAAGCCCGGGAACGGCCTTTTTTCGCCGACACGCTCTTCGATGGCGGCGACGATCGTCCACTATGGTGTACAGCCTCAGACCTCATCGTACGGGTACGCGCGCGACGCTCACGGCGTCCTAACGCGCGACCCCCCACACCATAACGCCGCCGATGTGCGCCGTCCAGGCGATGAGGACGGCGCTGATCACCGCGAGGAGCCCGAGCCCTAACCGGATAAGCACCGGGTCGGGCTGGGGGCGGGTGATGGGACGGTAACGCTCCCACACCGCAAGCGCGACGATTCCCGCAAGGGTCAGACCGGTAAAAAGGAGCGTGTATAGCCCCATGTCCTCGTGAAGATGGACCAGTTCTTCGACGATGGGCGTGCCCTCCACCTGCTCTTCCATGGCTTCCCCGGTGAAATAGGCGAAGAGCGCGCCCGCCATCCCGGCGGCGTACAACAGGAGCGCGCAACTGCGCCAGAAATGCGCCCCCCGAATCGTCCACATCACCATGCACGCCGCCCCGGTCAGGATAAGCGCCACGGGGAAATGGACGGCAATGGGGTGCCAGACGGGGATTTCGTATTGCAGAACCTTTTCCATGCAGCGAGGAGTGGTTTTTGACTCGAATGGAACGTTGGACTCGTCAGGAACTCGTCGGGTCGAAGCGCATGCCTTCTTCAGTCGCAAGCTCCGCCCGCCTGCTCTTCTTCGCAGATTTTGCACCGAAGTTGCCGCCCGAGGTGCTCCCGGCGGCTCTCCTCCTCCACGACCCAGGGGCGCTCGATCCAGGGCGGGTTGTGCCGAACGTGCTGCTGATGCCCGCACGAGAGTTCGGCGACCCAGTCGCCCTCCTCATCCTGATGAAAGCCTACGATGGCGCTTTTGGTCATAGGTCTCTTCTTTCTCAAAAAAGAAGGGGCCACAGCCGACGCCGCAACCCCTTCTCTCTTCGAGAATCATGCATTATTTGAGCAGCGTCACCGTTCGCTCGGCGGTGAACGTGGCGCCTTTCACCTGAAGGACGTAGACCCCGCTGGCGAGGTTCGAGCCGTCGATGGTGAAGGTCCGTTGCGTATCGGCTTCGAGCCTACCATGGTGCACGAGGGCAACGAGGCGCCCCTGCACGTCATACAGCCCGATGGTCACCTCCTGCGCCTGCGAGACGGCGAGCGTGACGGACGCGCGGGGATTGAACGGGTTCGGATATACCTCCGAGAGTTGATACGTCCCGGGCGTCTCGACGGCGACCTCTACCTCGGGTGAGAACACGAACGCCCCGTCAAAGTCGATCTGTTTGAGGCGGAACACATACCGGCCCGGAGCGAGGCGCTCGGTGCGGAACTCATACGAACGCGCTTCGGTCGTCGTGCCGGCGCCGTTGACGAACCCGAGCGTCTCGAAGTCCGCGCCGTTCTTCGCCTGAACTTCGAAGCCCGCATTGTTGCTCTCCGAACTCGTCTGCCAGGTCAGGACGGCCGCATGACCGTCGAGGGCGACCTCGAACGCGGAGAGTTCGACCGGGAGGTTTGTATCATTCGTCGCGCCGGGCGTCGGGGCCGTCGGGCGAATCTCCGGAGCGCCGTCGGGCAGGCGCTGGTTCGAGTCGGTGTTCTTGGCGCCGAAGGCGTCCTCGTTGTATTGCATCGTCAACCCGAGCGCCGCGAGCAATACGGTGTCGTCGGCATCGTTGGTGTCATAGGCGATGGCGTCGAGCAGGTTCGTCGTGGTCGCAGGGGTTCCGGTCGGGAAATCGGTGTCATTGCCCACGTAGAGGGCCACCGCATCGGCGCCGTTCTGGATCAAGTTCGTGGTCCCCGCCCCCACCTCGAGGTCGCAGTTGGCTACGTTGGCCGCATCGCCGCAATAGACGAAGAAGCCGTTGGCGTCGGTCGTCTGCCCGTCGAGGTCGACGGCGTTGTACGAAACGTCCGTCGCGCCGTTGAAGAAGACGAGCACGAGGCCGTCGAGCATTGTGTTGCCCGTCCCGCCGTCGTACAATTCGACGAACTCGGCGTTATCCGTACCGGTCTGATCCGCATCGACTTCGTTGATCATCACGGTCGAGGTGAGCGCCGTCAGGTTGTCCATCCCCAGCGTAGCGGCGATGGCCGGTTCGATGCTGGGAGGAAAGCCGTTCGGGCTGTGGTAAATCCAGAGTTTATCCACGGCGGCCATGACGGTGGCATAATTACACGACCCGAGAACGTTCATCACGTTTGAAGCCTCGAAGGGGAACGTGACGGTCGTCCAGCCGCTGCCGGCAGGCAGCTTGACGGCATTGGCCGAATAACAGCCCGGGTCGGTGGCGTCGGGGCCCGTCGTCGCCAAAATGCGAAGCTCGAGATCGTTCGAGCCGAGATTGTTCAGATGCACGCGAAAGGCCGTGACTCCGGCCGTGACATAGTCCCCGACCCACTGATCGGTATTGAACATCGTCATTTTCGATCCGGCGCCGCTCGTCCCGGTCGAAGTATATTCAACGTAGGCATCGCCCGTGCCCTGCGGACCACCGTCGGGAACGTTGGTGGGGGGCGAAGGGGCGCCGGCCGAACCGACCCGCCAACCCTGCGTGGTTCCGTCCTCGAAGTCGTCGGTCTGTCCCGCCGTGATGGCCCACAACGTCCCGAAGGTGACGAGCACGATCAACACGGCTAGCAGAGGAAAGGCAGTCGTAGCTTTGATTCGCATAAGGGGATCCTCATAATATTGGGCACAGGGGGCATGGTCTCCCATAATACGGAGATTGGCAAAACCAATCTATTAAATCTGCAGACCATGTTCCACGTCGCCTTCACGGGAAAGCGAAGCGCGGTTTGCCGGCAGCGAGCGCGGGCTTCCTGCATCACGCAAATGCGCCGCGCCCCGGCCGCTCCCCGATTCAGGCCATCCGAGCCCGGGAAAAAACGTCGTCTCCGGCAGGCCACTACTTCACGAGCATCATCGTCCGCGTCCCGGCAAAAGCGCCGGCTTCGAGCCGGTAGAAGTACACCCCGCTGGGAAGCTCCCCGGCGTCGAACGTCGCCGCGTACTCGCCGGCCGGGAGGTCGCCGTCCACGAGGACGCGTATCTCCCGGCCCAGAGCGTCGAAGACCGTGAGACGAACCGGTCCACCTTCGGGAAGCGCATACACGATCCGGGTCACGGGGTTGAAGGGATTGGGATAATTCTGCCCCAGCGCGTACGCATCCGGGACGCTCACCGCCCCTTCGACGGACCCGCGCAGGGAACCCTCGCCGGTGATCCGGGGCGTCGGACCGGCGGGAACGGTCTCGTTCCGGAAATAGAGCAGTTGACCCGAGGACTGCCCGTCCTCAAAAAACTTCCCCGCGCCCGAGACCACGTCCACGTCTCCGTCTCCGTCGAGATCCGCGAGGGCCGGAGCGCTGTACCGGCCCTCGTCGACGAAAGCGAGCGGATTATCCGGACCGGTGCGCTCGACGAATACCGGCTCGGCGACGCTCCCCGTGTTCTCATAATAGAAGATCTCGCCGAACGACTCCCCGAGGAGGACGTCGAAATCCCCGTCGAAGTCGAGATCGACGAAGGACGGACGGAGATGGTAGGAGCGGCAAAGGTTGAGGGGGTTGTCCGACCCGAAACGCTGCACGAAAGCCGGGTCGGCGGGGCTGCCGGTATTTTCGAAAAAGCTGACGAAACCATAACATCCAAATCCGCCCACGTCTTCTCCTCCGCCCACGAAAGCATCGAAATCCCCGTCGAAGTCGATATCCACGAAGGCCGGCTCGGGGCGGTCGGAAATCGACAGCCCGTCAAACGGGTTCTCGCTCCCCGACCGCTCGACGAAAGCGGGATCGGCGCCGTCGCCGGTGTTCTCGAAGAAGTGCATTTCCGCGCCGCCGAATCCCCCGGCCGCGTCCGAACCCGCGAACAGGTCCCGGTCGCCGTCCGCATCGATGTCCACGAAATCGAGGGCGCTGAACGACCCCACGTCCACACCGTCGAGCGGGTTGCCCGAGCCGGCGACCTCAACGAAGGCGGGGGTATTCACGTCCCCGGTATTTTCGAAGAAATTCAACACGCCGTCGGTCTCCCCGACGAAAGCATCGAAATCCCCGTCGCCGTCGATGTCCACGAAGGCGGGATCGCTGTTGTCTCCGACGTCCACGCCATCGAAGGGATTGCCCGAGCCGGTGACCTCGACGAAGGTAATCTCGCTCGAGGGAGAGCGCTTGACGAAGAAGAACGTCTCCGTGGTGATGACGAGGTCGGGGTACGCGCCCACGATCACCGTATACTCATAGGATCCGGGCGCCAACCCGGCCGGGGCAATCTGCGTCACGCCCTTCCTTTCGAAACCGCCGGCTTCCACGGTAAAGGGAAGGGGGCCCTTCACCACGCCCGTCGCGCCGTCGGGCCGGGTGACGAGCGCCCAGAAATCGAGGGTGATCGGCGCATCGGTCAGGTTCGACACCTCGAAGCGGTACTGAAACGTGCCTCCTTCCGGCGGAATCTCGATGTTCTCGTTTCTGAGAAAAAGGTCGAGCGCGACCTCCTGCCCGTTGCGATAGAACCGCACGCCTGCGAAATCATTGGCAAAGAAATCGGGATCCGCATCGCCGTCGATGTCGGTGAACGCCGGGATGAACGAACCGACGAAGCCGTGATTCACGAGATCGAGCGGGTTATCCGAACCGGTCCGCTCCACAAACGCCGCGGAGGCGGCGCCGCCGGTGTTCTCGAAGTATCGGACGGTCCCGAGAAGCTCCCCGGCGAAGAGATCCACGTCGCCGTCCGCGTCGATGTCCGTGAAGGCCGGAGCGGATTCGAACCCCACGTCAATGAAGCTCACCACGTTGTCGGAGCCGAACTGCTTTTCGAACGCCGGATCGGTGGCCGTGCCCGTGTTTTTCAGAAAATCGAGTGTGCCGTCGCCTCGTCCGATGAAGACGTCCGGGTCGCCGTCGTCGTCGATATCCACGAACTCCGGGACGCTGTCGTCCCCCACGTCGATGCCGTCGAGCGGATTGTCGCCGCCGGTCCGTTCGACGAAGGCAGGATTGGCGGCATCCCCGGTGTTCTCGAAAAAATAGAGGGTTCCGTCATAAGCCCCCACGAAGAGGTCTTTGTCGCCGTCGCCGTCGACGTCGACGAAGGCCGGTGCGCTGCCGCCGAGGAACGGATTGCCGACGTTGATGAAGTCGAAAGGATTGTCGGAGCCGGTACGCTCGACGAAAAGCGGCAGCACGGACGAACCCGTATTTTCATAGTAGGACACCTTCCCGATGTTATCTCCCGAGACGAAATCGGGGTCGCCGTCGGCATCGAGGTCGACGAACGCGGGGGTTGCCGTGTCCATGACCGGATGAAGCGGGTTCGCCGGCCCGGTCTCTTCGACGAAGCCGTTCTCCCCGCCGAAGGTACCGAGCGCCGGCGCTCCGCTGAGCCACGGCGCCGGGCGGCGGAACCAGGGAAGGCGCGTCGCAGGCCGCGTCCACTCCGGACGTTCCCCGGCGGCATAGCCCGACGCCGTCGTTTCCGCCAACGCCGCCGCAGGGTGAATCGAGCCGAGACAAAGGCTTCCCCAGATCAAGCCCGATCCGAGTTTGAACATCGGGGGGAAAGACGTACGGCCGCTCTCGTCCTTCAGCGTATTCATGGCATCCTCCGTTTGAATCCGACAGGGTGGCCGCCTTCCCGAAATGCGCCGGCGGATCGCTTCGATAGTTTTTAATTATAACGCCATACCGCCCGATATGCAATCGCGTGAAGCATCGGAGATCCATGCTCTGCGGAGGAAGACCGCCGGGAACGCGGGACCGAAAAGAACGACCGGCTCATGAAGACGCCGCTTCGACGTCCCTCGGCCCGACGCCGGCGACGTAGTCTTCCCACATTCGCCGGTAGGCGTCTTCGAGCCGGCGGACGAAGCGCGCCGTGTCGAAGAGCGGCGCCACGGACCGGCGCTCGGCGAGCTTGCGACGGAGCGCGGCGAGCGCGGCGGGATCGGCGGCAAGTGCAACGGCGCGTTCCTCGTATTCGGCTTCGGTGGCGCACACGACTTCGGGGAGACCGGCGGCTCGACACAGGCTCCCCCCCATCCGGCTGAAGAACGTCCGTCCCGGCACGGTGAGGACCGGCACTCCGGCCCACAAAGCCCCCACGGCCGTCGCGCCGGCATTGTATGCGAAGGTGTCGAGAAAGAGGTCGGCAAGGCGGTACCGGGCAAGGTATTCGTCCACAGGGAGTTTTCCTGCGAAGATGAGCCGTTCGGGAGCGATGCCGCGCGCCTCGGCTTCGCGGCGAAGGTTCGCCTCGGTTGTGGCGTTCCCGCTATCATAGAGCCACAGCACCGCCTCGGGCACGCGCCGGAGGATGCGCATCCACACGTCGAAACACGCGGGGTCGAGCTTGTGAAGGCTGTTGAAGCAGCAGAAGACGAACGCCTCCTCGGGCACGCCGAATGCCGTGCGCGACATCGGCTTTTCGGAGACCGGCAGCGGCGAGGCGACGGCGAAGGTGTCGGGCAGGTAAACGATGGCCTCGTCATATTCCGCGGCCATCGCCTCCGTGATGACGAAACGGTCAGCGATCACGTATGGAAGGAACGGAGCGCCCATCGTGTCGAGGTAGCCGAGGTAGTGCGCCTGCACGGGGGCGGGACGGAGCGCAAAGACGGACGTTCGCGAATACGTGGTGTACCCCGCCAGGTCGACGAGCACGTGGATGCCGTCGGCGTGGATGCGGCGGGCCGTCTGCGCGTACGAGAGGCGCGAGCAGTCCGCATACGTGTCGACGCCCGCCCGCACGGCGCGGTTGAAGTCGTCGTCGACGTGGACGAGGGCATAGGCGTACACCTCGAACGCGTCGCGGTCGTGATGCTCGAACATCCGGTGCGTGAGCGTGCCGACGGCGTGCCGGCGGAAGTCGGGCGAGACGTATCCGATGCGGAGTCGATCGGGCCGTTCGCGCGTGTGCACGAAGGCGCACTGCTTCCGAAGCTCCGCCGTCCGTCGTTCGATGAGCCGCGCCTGATGACGCGCCGCCGCCCTGCGAAGGGCCGCCGGGACGGAGAAGACGTTGAGCGTCAGCGGGGGCAGTCCCGCCCGGTCGTTCTCCTGAATGTGCGCCTCCGTCCGACGTATCAGTTCCTTGACGCGGGCGTCGTAGTCCACCCAGTCACACAGCTTGCGCCGGAGATAGCAGAGGTAAAAAAAGACCTGCCCGCCGAAGTCCGGGTCGAGCGCGAGCGCCCGCTCATAGGCAGCGGCGGCCTCGTCGAGCCGATTTTTCCCTTCATAGAGCTGTCCGAGGTTGAAGTGCGCCTCCGCCGAGTGGGGGCGAAGCGCGAGCGACCGGCGGAGCGCCGCGACGGCGGCGTCGACCTCGCCGCGGAGTTGCAGCACGGCGCCGAGGTTATTGTATGCGCTCGCCATGTCCGGGTCGAGGCGGATCGCCGCCCGGTAGCACGCGAGGGCTTCGTCGTGCCGTCCCTGAAGCCGGAGCAGGTTGCCCCGCTCGAAGGGAACGAGCGCCTCGTCCGGATGACGACGGAGGGCATCCCGGAAGAGGGCGTCCGCCTCGGCAAAACGCCCGAGATCCTGCATCAGCCCTGCGAGCGCGAGCGCGGCGTCGAGGTAGTCGGGCCGGAGGCGGAACGCGTCGCGAAGCATCCGCTCCGCCTTTTCGCGGGCGCCCGTCCGGCGGTAGAGGTTGCCGAGATTGTACAGGGCCCCGGCATAGTCGGGTTTGAGGCGGATGGCCTCCCGGTACGCGGACTCGGCTTCCTCCATGCGGCCGAGCGCGGCGAGGGCGTTGCCGAGGTTGTTGTGATAAGAGGCCGCGCCGGGCTTCCGGCGGAGCGCCTCTCCGATGAGCCGGACGGCCTCCTCGTGCGCCCCCTCCTGATGCGCGAGGACTCCGAGGAGGTGCGTCACGCCGGGATGTTCGGGCGCAAGGGCCAGGATCTGACGATACGCCGCTTTCGCCTGCTCGAACCGTCCCGCCCTGTGATGGGCCCGAGCTCTTTCGAACCATTGGGAGAGTTGTTGCGGAGTGACGCGGCTCATGGGATCGTGCGAGGGCGGAGAGACAAAGCGGGCGGATCCGCGCGCCTTGAGGCGACCGGGGATTAAGCGGGCCGGCGAGCCGGCGGGTCAAGCGCGTCCTCCTTCTCACGCGCCCAGTATCCGCCGTGGGGCGTCGAGAGCGCACGCCGGTGCACGTCGCTCTCCAGACCGAGGATGCCGGGCCTTCGAATGCCGGGCAGCACCTGCACGTCGTAAATTTCCTCGCATGAGGCATGGTATCGAAGCGCGCCGGCCACGCGGCCCGAGGGAAGGTGAACGAGCACGATGCCCGCGTAATGTTCCTTGTCGGTGAGCGGGAGATCGCCGAAAAGGTGCTTCTTCCGGATGCGCGAGTGCGCCACGAAGAGGTAGTCGCCATACCGGGCGAGCCCGCGCGCGAAGCCCGGAACGCGGGTGACGACCTCGTACGCGCCCGCCTCCGGATCGGCCACGCACAGCGCCCCGTCCGCCGAGGTGGTGAAGTACGGCTTGCCGTCGATCATGCGGGGCGAATGCGGCATCGCCAGCCCCTCGAGGACGACCTCCCCGGTGGGCACGTGCACGAGCACGCCGCCGCTCAGCCGGCCCTCACGCCACCCCTTCCGCGTGTCGGTCTGTCCGAGCGCCGTCGCATAGACGGGCTCGCCGTCGACGAGCGCCATGCCGTTGAGATGACACCGGTCCTCGGGCGCGTAAGCCGAGACGAACGGCGGCCGCCAGACGGGCCGAAAGCTGTACCGGTCGTCGATGCGACAGATCGAGGAGAAGAGCGTGTTCACCGCCCACAGCCCCCCTTTCCCGAACGCCAGATCATGAAGGTCGACCTCGCCCGTGTAGTAGGAGGCGCGCGGCACGAAGAGACTCTCGTAATGGCCGGGCTTGTTCGGATATCCGCCCGCGAGCGATGGCGCGTTTTCGAGAACGACGACCTCATATTGCGTCGCCACCGCGATGCGCGGCCCCTCCACGGCCAGACCCATCGGCTTTTTGAAGTTACGGGCCAGCTGCGTGAGGCTCTCCCCGTTCGGGCTCAGGAGAATGACCTTGCCCGCCTGATACGTGCTCAGCACGAGGGAGCAATCGAGAAGAGCGAGGATGTCAGGTACTTCGCGGGTGAAGGTACAGGTAAAAGGTGCCAGCGCCTGCTTCATGTCGGATGGGTCTTTGGGGATCGGCGGGAGCATGTTCTCGGGTCACGACACCATGAGCAACGGGTTCCGCCCCCCTTTGGCCTGCTCGAGCGGTGCGAATCCGGCGCGAGGCCTTCACTTTACGAGCATCATCGTCCGAGTCTTGACGAAATCTCCCGCCTCGATTCGGTAAAGGTACAGCCCGCTCGGGAGGTCGTCCGCGCGCCAGGAGACGGCATGCGCGCCGGCGGATGCCACGCGATCGAGGAGCACCGCCACCTCGCGCCCCTGAAGGTCATAGACCACGAGCCGCACGTGTCGCGTCTCCGGCAGATGATAGGTGATCTCCGTGGCAGGATGGAACGGGTTGGGGAAATTTTGCCCGAGACTGAACCGATCCGGCAGCGTCGCCTCCTCGTCCTCCGTCCCCACGATGAAGGCTTCTTCCCCGAGGAGATCCCAGTCGTTCACCACGTTCGGGCCGGGGGCCGCGCCGGCCTGTTTGGTGAACGTGAAGCTATCCGTGGCATCGACCGTGACGGGGAAATCTCCGACGTTGGCGGTGTACAGGTATTCGCCCGAGGGTGCGCCGCCGGGCACGTTCTGCGAAAGCGTACGGGTGAGCGTCTCGCCCGCGCTGAGCGTGAGCGTCACCGGCCCGCGCGTCAGGTTGATCCCGGCGTCGCTCTTCGTGAGCAGGAGCCACAGATCCACCGTCACGGGATCCGGAGTCGTGTTCGTGACGGTGACGTCGAAATTGAATTGCCCGCCCCCCGGCGGGATGACGATGGGCGGGTTCACCGGAGCAAGCGTCACCGGCACGTCGGCGGTCGTTTCGTGGAGGAAGTACAGGAGCGTCCCGTTCTCCGCTCCGGTGAAAACATCGAGGTCGCCATCGCCGTCGAGGTCGCCGAAGGCAGGCGCGCTTTCGACGCCGACGTCGACGAAGGCGAGCGGGTTGGCGAGCGCGTCATGCATGAGGAAGGCCGGGTTCGACGCGCTTCCGGTGTTCTCGAAGCACACGACCGTGCCGTCCTCCGCGCCCGCGAAAATATCCACATCGCCGTCGCCGTCGAGGTCCTCGGCGACGGGTTTGTTCAGCGCCGCCACCGAAGCGAGGCCGAACGGGTTCGTCACCGGCGCGGCGCACGAGGGATTCGCGGCATCCCCCGTGTTCTCGAAATAGAGCAGGCTCCCGTCCGCCACTCCCACGAAGACGTCGAAGTCGCCGTCATTGTCCACGTCGGCGAAGGTCGGAGCCGTGTTGGCGACGCCGCTCGGGGCGCATCCGAAGGGGTTGATCTGACGCGGGCCGAACGCGGGGGCCAGGGCCGTCCCCGTGTTCTCGAAATAAAACAGCCGTCCGAGTCTTTCGCCGAAGAACGCATCGAGGTCGCCGTCGCCGTCGAAGTCGACGAAGGCGGGCGTGGTGTCGAAGCCGAGCGAGGCGAGACCGAACGGGTTTGTGGAGGCGTCGGCAAAGGCCGGGGCGGCCGCCGTCCCGGTGTTTTCATAGAAAAAGACGGAGCCGCTCACCCCGATGGCGGGCCCGGCCTCCCCGACGAAAGCGTCGAGATCGCCGTCGCCGTCGAGGTCGACGAGCGCGGGCGCGCTCCGCGTTCCGACGTCCACGAGGCCGAGCGGGTTCGGCGTGGCAAACGCAAAGGCGGGATTCGCCGCGTCTCCGGTGTTCTCGAAATACTTCGCCAGGCCATTGCTCTCCCCGACGAAGGCGTCGAGGTCGCCGTCGCCGTCGAGGTCGAGGAGCGCGGGCGCGCTCCGGTCGCCGGAGTCTTCGAGCCCGAAAGCGCCCGCGACGAGGCTGCCGAAGCTTGGATTGGCCGCCGTGCCCGTGTTCTCCGCATGAAAAACCTCCCCGCCCAGCCCTCCGGCAACGAGGTCGAAGTCGCCGTCGCCGTCGAGGTCGGCGAGCGTCGGAGCGCTGTAAAAATCCGTGTCGAGACCGTCGAAGGGGTTGAGCGCGCCGGTGCGCTCGGTGAAGGACGGCGCGGCAGCCGACCCGACGTTTTCGAAGTAATTGAAGACGCCGTACCCCTCCCCGATGATCGCGTCGAGGTCGCCGTCATCGTCGAGGTCGACGAAGGCGGGGACGGCGGTGAACCCCTGCGTATTGGCCAGGCCGAAGGGATTGGTGACCGGAGGCGCGAAAGACGGCGCGGCAGCCGACCCGACGTTTTCGAAGTACACGGTGTCTCCGTCGCCGTTGCCCACGAAGGCGTCGAGGTCGCCGTCATTGTCGAGGTCGGCGAAGGACGGTGCGGCGGCATCGCCCACATTCGAGAGGCCGAAGGGGTTGACCTGTGCGGGGGCGAAAGCCGGCGCGGCGACGCCGCCCGTATTCTCGAAGTAATGCACGTCGCCGGCCTTCTCCCCGATCACGACGTCGAGGTCGCCGTCGCCGTCGAGGTCGGCGGCGTGGGGGATGGAGCGCTCGCCGACGTCCGAGAGGCCGAAGACGTTGTTCTGATCGAGAAAGGCCGGTACGCCGAGCAGAGCGCGGGCGGCGGCCGCCTTCGGCCACGGCGCGGGGCGGCGAAACCAGGGCTCCGGGACGGGCGCCTCGGGCGCGGGAGAGACCGCCGCCCGAACGGGGAGCACGCCGAGGCACATACTGCCTAAAGCGAGCGCGGCTCCGGAACGTCGAAGGGCGCGGGCAGACGGATGCGAGGGGGAAACACCGGAACGACCCGAGGAATGCTTATTCATAATCAAGCGGTGGCAGCGAGCCATCTCGTGGTGGAGAAAAAATCCCCACTGCGCGTCCGTGGGACGCAGAGGATACCGTCATGGAAACCGGGGCGGGGGTCCTCATACCGCACCCTCGCTCACCCATCGAACATAGATGCGCGAACCCGGCTCGAAAAGGATCAATAAAGAGGCGCGTACGTGTGGCTGATTCTTTTCCGTCCGGGAAGATAATGATTTTGGAGCAGTTCCGGAACAAGCGCTCCCCGATTGGCCGTCCGAGCGCCGTTCAAACGCGCGCCGGGGTCTCCCGGAGTTCGACGAGGACGTTTCCCGTCATCTCCCCGGGGATGGGCTCCTCGAGGAGCGCGAGGATCGTCGGAGCCACGTCGGCGAGCTTGCCGTCCTTCACCGGTCCGTCGAAGCCTTCTTTGATGATGAGGTGAGGCACGAGCGCGGTGGTGTGCGCCGTGTTCGGCGTGCCGTCGGGGTTGCGCATCTTGTCCGCGTTGCCGTGGTCGGCCAGCAGGTTGACGCTGTAGCCGTGCGCGAGCGCCGCCTCGACGACCACCTTCGCGCAGGCATCGACCGTCTCGACGGCCTTCACCGCCGCCTCGAAGACGCCCGTATGTCCCACCATGTCGGGGTTGGCGAAGTTGAGCACGACGAGGTTGTAGACCTCTTTCGCCAGCGCTTCGGCCACGCGCCCGGCCAGTTCCGGAGCGCTCATTTCCGGCTGAAGGTCATAGGTGGCCACCCGAGGCGAGGGCACGAGGATGCGGTCCTCACCGGGGAAGGGCTCTTCGCGTCCGCCGCTGAAAAAGTAGGTGACGTGCGGGTATTTCTCCGTCTCGGCGGCGCGGAGCTGCCGTCCGCCCCGTTTCGAGATTACTTCGCCGAGCGTGTTCTTCAGGATGAGTTTCGGAAAGGCCACCGGGAGGTTGAAATCCTCCTCATACTTCGTAAAGGTCACATACCGGAGGTTTTTAAACGCGACTACGGGGAACGGCGCCTTCTCCTTATCGTCGGGAGAGATGCCGCGCCGGGCATTGTCGGCGCGCACCCAGGCCTCGAAGTCTTTCTGAATGAATGCGCGGGTGAGTTGCCGGGCCCTGTCCGCCCGAAAGTTGAAGAAGATGACGGCGTCGTCGTCGCGCACGCGCGTGCCGCGGCGATCGCCCGGATAGTCGATGCGGCGGGGCAGGATGAACTCATCGGTGACGCCCTCGTCATAGCTCGACTGTACGGCGGCGACGGGGTCGGTGAACGGCTCGCCCTCGCCGTGCACGATGAGGTCATAGGCGAGCTTTGTGCGCTGCCACCGGTGGTCGCGGTCCATGGCATAATACCGCCCGATGATGGAGGCGATGCGTCCCGTGCCGATCTCTTCGGCCTTTTCGAGGAACTGCCGGACGTAGTCGATGCCGCCGTGCGGGTCGGTGTCGCGCCCGTCCATGAAGGCGTGGAGACAGACCTGATCCTTCGCCAGGCCCTCGCGCCGGGCCAGTTCGAGAAGCGCGAAGACGTGGTTGATGTGGGAGTGGACGCCGCCGTCGGAGAGCAGCCCGAAGAGGTGCAGCCGGGTGTCGTGCGCTTTCGCGTGGCGGACGGCCGAGCGAAGCACCTCGTTCTCGAAGAAGTCGCCGTCTTCGATGGCCTTGTCGATGCGGGTGATGTCCTGATACACGATGCGCCCGGCGCCGAGGTTCATATGCCCCACCTCGGAGTTGCCCATCTGCCCATCCGGCAGCCCCACGGCCCTCCCGGACGCCCGAAGCGTGGCGTGCGGATAGCGCGCAAAGAGCGCGTCGAGGAAGGGTTTCCGGGCATGGTCGATAGCGCTCACGGAGGGGTCTTCGGCGATGCCATACCCGTCGAGAATGATCAGGATATGTCGTTTGCGTGGATCCATCATCTTCGCTCCGGTCTTGGTCATCACCCTCGTCTCAAACGCGATAATCCTTGACCTTTTTTGTGGTTTTTCCTGTTTTCGTATCAAAAACGTTCATCGAGCCGCAATGCGGGCAGGCGATCTGTTCGACGCCGTACCGGTCGGTTCGGTGCGCGGGCGTATCGAAATAACGGCCGCAGGTTTTGCAATAGTACGCTCCGCGCTTCGGGTCGAGGCCCGTCATCGGCGGGGGCAGGCGCTGCACGCGCGCGAAATACTTGCAGACCGGCCGGACCGGGCATTGTTCGCACTTCGGATGGCGGGCCGTGCAGGTGTACCTCCCGTGAAGGATGAGCAGATGATGCGCCTCTCCCCATTGCTCGCGCGGGATGATCCGCTTGAGTTGCCGTTCGACCTTCAGCGGCGTATCGGCGTCTTCCGTGACGAGCCCGATCCGGTTCGCCACCCGAAAGACGTGGGTGTCCACCGGCAGCGCCTCCCGGCTGTCGAAAGCGACCGAGGCCACCACCTGCGCGGTCTTCCGCCCCACGCCGGGCAGGCGTTGCAGCTCCTTGATCGTGCGCGGGATCTCCCCTCCAAATTCGTCGCGCACCATACGCGCCATTGCCACGAGGTGCTTCGCCTTGTTGTTCGGGTACGAGACCGACCGGATGAGGGGATAGACCTGCTCGGGCGTCGCCTCGGCCAGCGCTTCGAGGGTGGGAAAGGCCTCGAAGAACGCAGGGGTCACCTTGTTCACCCGCTCGTCGGTGCACTGCGCCGAGAGGATCACGGCCACGAGCAGCTGATAGACGTCCTCGTAACGGAGCTCCGTCTCCGGCTTCGGGATAACCTTTCGGAGCGCTTCGAGGGTGAAGCGCGCACGTTCTCTTCGGTTCACGGCTTTTCCATGCGCGGTTGCGTGCGGCAGAAACGTCCCGGATCGCGGACGCTCGAAAAGCTAGGAAGCGGCGATCAAAGAAAAACGTCCCGCTCTTGAAATTCGCGTTCATTGCGAGGGGCCATCCCTCCGGCTCCTTCCGTAGCCGGCAACGAAGCGACCCAACGCGCGTAAAGGGGAGCATCGTCCTTTTTCCGCTACCACCGCGCCCGCATGCACCGCCTGCTCATCCTCGCCTTCGTCCTCGCGCTCGCCTCCCCCGCCCGGGCCCAGCTTCCGGACTCGCTCTCCCAACGCGCCGGGATCTCACTTCTGACCATCCTCCCCGGCGACGCCCTCTATTCGGCCTTCGGGCACAGCGCGCTCCGCGTCTCCGATCCCCTCACGGGCTTCGACGCCGTTTTCAATTATGGCACGTTCGATTTCGAGGACCCCTTCTTCATCCCCAAATTCATCTATGGAAAACTCGACTACTTCCTTTCCGTGACCCCCTTCCGGTACACGATCCGGGCCAGCGAAATCCAGCGCCGTTCGGTCATCGAGCAGACGCTGGACCTGAGCCCGAGGCAGGCGGAAGCCGTCTACCAGTTCCTCCGCTTCAATGCCCAGCCCGAGAACCGGGGCTATCGGTACGACTTCCTCTTCGACAATTGCTCCACCCGTCCCCGGGACGTGCTTGAAAAAACCCTCGGAGAGGCGCTCCGGTTTGCCCCGAAGCCCAACCCTCACAAGAGCTTCCGCACCCTGCTCGACCCGTACGTCGCCGACCGCCCGTGGCTCGACTTCGGCTTCGACCTCCTCCTCGGCGCACCGACGGACCGCATCGCCACCCCCCGCGAGGTGATGTTCCTCCCCGAGTACCTCATGGAAGCGTTCGACTACGCCTCCGTGTCACGGGACGGCTCGGTGCGGGACCTCGTGGCGCACAAGGACACGCTGCTTTGGATCGAAGGGCGAGCGCCCGGGCAAGCGGCCCCGCCCTGGCCGCTCCTCCTCTTCAGCGGGCTCTTTCTCGTCGGGCTCGTGCGTACGGGGATGTCTCTTCACAGGGGCGTGCTCCCCGAGAGCCCCTTGCGTACGGACGTCTTGCTCTTCTCCGTTGCCGGTTTCGTGGGGCTGTTCCTCCTGTTCATGTGGCTCGGCACCGAGCACCACGTCACGAAGTGGAACTGGAACGTGCTCTGGCTGCTCCCCACGCACGGGGCGGCGGCTTATGCGCTCTGGCGGAATGCGCGCGTTCGGTGGCTCCGGCATTATTTCCGAGCCGGGGTCGTGCTCCCACTCGTCACGTTCGGCGGGTACTTCGTCGCCTGGCCGCAGGCGTTTCATCCCGCCGCGCTCCCACTGATGTTGCTCCTGGCCCTCCGCGCCGGATGGATCGCCCGGCAACTTCGTACGGAACGCGCTGCCGCCTGAGCGCGCCCCCCGCGACTCACAGGATCGGGGGGTGACGCCGCACCGATCCCCGAGCGTGGGGATGCATGGGGAGAGGCGTCTTCCGTATCCTTTTCCTTCGCCGCTCCTCGACGGAGGCTTTCCCCGCCGGGATCGCGTGCTTGCGGTAAGAGGCGCGGTCGAAATAGTTCAGTTCCCAGAGCATGAACAACCCGAGGCCGGCCACCAATGCCGCCAGGAGCGCCGCCGTCCCAACGTCGCTTTGATCGATGAGCAAGGCAAAGAGGCCAAGGCCGATGCCGAGGAGGTAGAAAACGAGCAGGGCGCGCGGCTGATGCCCGAACATTCGACCGAGGACCCGATGATGCAAATGCTCGCGGTCCGGGGCGAAGGGGTCCCGCTTCCGCGCGATGCGTCGCGCGATGGTCATGCTCGTGTCGAGAATGGGGAGCCCGAGGATGACGAAAAGCGCGAGCATCCGGCTCACGGAGGGCACGGCCACGAGGGAGGCGAGCGCGAACACCCCGAGCAGATACCCGAGCAGCAGGCTCCCGGTGTCGCCCATAAAGACTTTCGCGGGGGGCAGGTTGTATCGCAGGAACGCCATCACGGCGCCGGCGGCGGCCATAAGAAAAAGGAGCATGACGCCGCCCATCCCCCCGATGAGCGCCATAAAGAGCAGCGCGATCAACGTCACGCCTCCGGCGAGTCCGTCCATCCCGTCAAGGAGGTTCACGGCATTCATGATGAACATGCCCCAGCCGATGATCAGCGGGAAAGCCAGGAGCGTCGCCGCGGTCCCGCCGCCGAGAAGCGTCGCCACGGCGCCAACCATCTCTCCACACATAAGCACCGGGACGAAAGCGAGGAACTGCCCCAGGAGCTTGTGCCGGGCGCGGATCTGAAAAATGTCGTCGAGGAGCCCGGTGGCGACCACGACCGTCGCGCCCGCCATGAGGCCAAGCACGGAGCGCATAGAGAGGATGCCCGAAACAACGCTCGCTTCGAAAGCGCGCCCCATGATGAACGTCACGAGCAGCCCGCCGACAATGCCGAACCAGATCGCCAGCCCGCCGACGCGAGGCATTTGCTCCCGGTGAATTTTCCGCTTCCCGTCGGGCGTGTCCACCCATTCCTTGTCGAGCGCCACCCGGCGAACGGCGGGCATCAGGAGATAGGTGATTCCGAAAGCAACCAACCCGATCAGAAATGCGCCTGACAGACTAAAAGAAATCATGGATTCGTTTGGGCTCGGGGAATGAACGTTTTTTCTGTGAAGGACCCATCCGTTTCTGACGGAAAGCTGCTCGGCGAGGCTTCCCTCCTCAGACCCGGCATTTCAAAATGACGTCGTCGCACACACCCTTTCGACAAACGCTGTGCCAGTCCCTTTTTGAAACAGTACCCCTTCTCTCTTTGCACAAAAACGGCATTTTTGCGTTTGGCCGTTGAAAAATGGAACAATGCCGTTTCTTTTCGACAACGTCTCTCCGCGCCGCCGTCTCATCCCGATATTCGCCCTCGGGAAGGCGGCTTTCTCGGGTTCTTGCCTCCCGAGCCGGACGCGGAAGAGCGCGCCGCGCGGGAGACGCAAGAAAGGGGCGGGACTCGAGATGAAAGGAGCACGCAGACCCATCCACCCGGGATTATTCACCAGATCAACCATTGGGGGGATGGACCGGCCTGCGCGCTGCCTTTCACCATAGTTTCGAAGTGATACAATTGTTCGTCAGTTCGCCAGCGCCACGTTCGCGGCCCGCCGTTCCCGCTCCGAAGGCGCAGGCTTGACGAGGCAGAGGGCGGTCTCGCGCGTGCGACGCGCCTCCAGCCAGAGCCGACGCAGATGCGCGCCCGTGACCCGACGCGCCATCTCCCGGAAGAGATATTTCCGAAGCGCCGGGGCGAGGTCGGAGCGACCTTCCCATGCGCGCTCCCAGGCCCGCGCCTCGACGTCCCGCTCGATCTCACGGAAGCGGAACGAGACCGCGCTGAAGTCCACGATGATGAGCGCGCCTTCGCGGTCGAGGCCGTGCGTATCGGTGAAGTGGTAGCTCGTCTCCGCGAAGCCGTGCCGCCACCCTTCGAGGATGCCGTCGATGTACCGGTCGATCAACCCGAGCGCATTGACGCCGTACCCGAGAAGGTCGCCGAGGGGAACGGCCCGATCCTGAAGCACCCGTTCGCCCGCAAAGCGCAGATGCCCGAACAGACGGGCGGGCGCCGAGCCGTGCCGCACGTTGCGGAGGACGGCGTTGCGCCGCGCGAGCATCCGATCCGCTTCCTCGAGCAGTGCGGCGGGCTTGAGCAGCCGTGAAGGCCGGCGCCATGCCAGCGCCGCCGCCGTCTGCCGACGACCCACCGGCGTCTTCACCACCACCGCTCCCGTGGTTCGTACCCGAAACGCGGCTTCTCGCCCTGCCTTTCTCATCTTCTGGATCATCCTTGAGTCTCATTTCCATCGAAAAAAGCCGAAAACGACCTGCACGGCCTTTTTCCGCTCCTCTGAGGACCTTTATCAAAGACGATGCCGGAAGGAGCCATAAAAAAAGCCCCGGACCGAATGGCCCGAGGCTGTGGTACCGCGTACGGGATTTGAACCCGTGTTACCGGCGTGAAAGGCCGGCACAAATCAGGGATAGCGTATAAAAATACGCGATTTCCCACAAGCCTTACCAGTTGACTCATAGACACCAAACCGAAAACAAGCTGTTTTGCGGTACCTGAACCGCCCCGGATTTGCTGGAGACTCCAAACTTTGAGAACTTGGAGTGATGAACAGATCAACACGGTATGCTCCCTCATGAAGAGGCTCTTGTCGAAGGAGAAGGATGCCCGAGGCGTCGTAGAAGCGAATCCGCCGGCGTGAGGCGAGTTCGCGGATGTGCTTCATTTCGTGGTCACTGTATATGCCCACGTTCTCGCAATAAGGCCAGGTATTGTTCCATCGTCAACGGACAGTCAACAAATTGCTCCAATTCCTGGTTGGAGAGGTGTAACTGTTTGGCCATGTCATTAAAGAGCCGACCGCCATATTCCTTATAAGAACTCCCGCGGGAGATGATCGTGGCTACGGGCTGCAAGAGACCGTCAAGCTTCAGGAGGAAGCGTATATGCTTCCCACCCTCGACTTCGACAAATCCCTTCTTCCTCAATGCCTTTTTGATTTTCCTTGTGGACCTGATCGACACGTTTACAAGCTCGCAACACGTTTGAATGACATTAGCTGAATCAGGTAGTCTAACATCTCATTGGCTTCGGGACTCAATTGCGATAGTGGAAACTCGAGATATGCCTCCGCAAGCAATTTCGCGTTCGCGATAAGGTCGAGTTCTGCCTCAACCAATGTGTCGCCACGCCCTGTAAGAGACCAACGAGGATGAGAGACCAGGATGCCGTACGCATCACGAGTCACGTCAAAACGCTCCCCGAGGATCTCTACTACGCCAACCGGGTCCACGCTTTTCGAATGGAATGCAGTAAAAGAAAAGATAGCAGTAAAAGAAAAGGTAATGGAAACCTCGTCGACCTGGCCTAAAAAGGGTGCTGGAGGGGTTTCTTCGGTCTCGTCGTCATTGGAAAAAGGATCAGGCAGCTCTGCCGAACTGGTCTCATGAAGCGCCACGAGCGTACCGGTCGCACTTGTTTCGTCTTTCATTGCTCGCCCCCCTTTTTTCTAAACTCCAGAGCCATACTCCCCCTTTCCACCATGAATTTGCCGAGAGCTACGGCATGCTCGGGAGTCATAATCAACGTAGCCAGAACCTCTCGTGTTACGTCGCCACGCATCGTTCGGTCCGGATTCCCAAGCAACGCCCCCTCTCCACTGACGTGCAATGTCTCGAGAGACGGCACGGTGCCGTATTCTGCGAAGAGGTGAACGGCCACGTGCTGTCCATCCGGTGCTGGACCTCCGTAAGCTCCAGTGACACCAAGCGTTCTTTTGTTAGGGCTTGTCACATAAACAATAGCAATATCCTTTTCAGGCTTATCTTCAGCCATGGCTCCCTCCCGGCTTTGTTGTTCGTATCGGTTGCGGTATGGGTGATCTTTACTCTATTCGAAATACCGGATTGGCACATAGCGAATATACATCCAAAATCATGAAAGTCTACACAGTGGAAGGCCCGAGCGATGAGGCTTACGGCGCGCGCCTGCTCGTCGTCGGCGTGGAGAACGCCATCACGCCCGACGGCGTCGACAAAAGGTGAGCCGTCGATGCCGAAGCACTCCTTGGCAAGCTGCGCAGCATAGGCCTCGCCGAGATCTATGCCCTCGCCGATGCGGAGGGCGAGTGACCCGAGGCCAAAAGCTAACGCCCGCCGACATGGGTCTCGTCTGAGCATGCTTACCGATTTCTCACCAGCGCTTTCCGGGGGGTCATAGGCCGATAACCCCGGGTTGATGCAAAAACGAAAGCCCGCCCTCGGCGCAAATTACTGCTGAGGGCGGGCTTTTGCTCGTTTTGAGCGGTGTACCGCGTACGGGATTTGAACCCGTGTTACCGGCGTGAAAGGCCGGCGTCCTAGACCCCTAGACGAACGCGGCGGATGATTGGGTCGGCTTCCGGAGCGCGGCTTTTGAAACGCCCCCTGCCAAAGAAGGGTGACCGAGGGGAATTGAACCCCCGACCTCCAGGGCCACAACCTGGCGCTCTAACCGACTGAGCTACGGTCACCATGTCACATAGACTTTGAAAATAGAAAAGAACGTCGAAGCTTTTCAAAAGAACCGAATGAACTTTTTATGTAATGGCGTCTGACGGCCCTTGCTTCCGAAGGGGGCGTACAACCTCCTTTCTCAGGAACAGGTTCCCGCTCCCGCTGCCTAGCGGATGACGGCGACTTTTCCGTAGGCGGTCCCTTCATCGTTTTGCCCGACGGCTACGACGATGTAGACGCCGGAGGGCACGAGCCGCCGTTCGAGGTCGCGGCCGTCCCAGCGGACGCGCCCCCCACGCGCCGAGATACGCGCCACCACGGCCCCGTTCGGCGCGAGGATGCGCACTTCCGTCTCCTCCACCAGCCCTTCTATGAAGATGTCCGGCTCCGCGCCGGCCGTCAGAACGACCGGGTTGGGATAGATAAACAGATCGCCCGCCTCTTTCGCCGGCGAGACGGCTTCGCCCTGGAAGCTGATCAGGCCCCGGTCGGTTGCGAAGTAAACGCGGCCGGTCCGGCCGTCGACCTCCACGGCGAGAATCTCATCCGAGAAGAGCGGCGCGTTCTCCGTGGTAAACTGTTCGACGAAGTCATACCCGCCCTCGGCGGCCGCTTCGATGAGCCACGCGCCCTGATCCGTGGCGACCCACAACCGGTTTGCCGGATCGACGGCGATGTCGTTGATCCGAAGTCCGAACAGGACGAAGGTGCCCCGCGCGCGGTCGGCCCACGTCGGCCAGCTGGGCTCGCTCGATGCATCCTGAGCCACGATGCCGGTGTTGAGCATGAAGGCCGGCCCGCTCTCGGTGCCGAGCCAGATCAGCCCCGACCGGTCCTCGGCCACCGCCGTCACGGACGGGCTCGGCAGGCCCCGCCCCGCCCCGCCTTTCTCGTCGAGAAAGCGGAAGACGTCGTCGGACGGATCGGTGGGCGTACCGCCCGTATCGAGTATGGCGAGGCCGCGTTTCTGATTGAAATTACGCTCGTTTCGTACGACGATCCATTTTTGATCGAAGGCATCGATGTAGATGCGCCCGTATGCGCTGGCGGCCGAGGTGAGGCCGTCACCGAGCAGGGGCGGCAGCGCCGTCCACGCCCCGTCGGGCGTGCGGACGTGGAGCGGGCGGGCAGATCCGCGCGTGGAGACCCATACCGTACCGTCCGCCTCGGAGGCCACACCTCCGGCAATCAGGTTGCCCTCCTGCGTCGGAAGCAGCGACGAGTTCGTCTCGTCGTAGACGACCAGGGTCCCCTCCGGCGTCACCTGTACGACGCCGCCGTTCTCCGAAGCGATCCAGGCGTTCCCGTCGGAGTCCGAGCCGACGCTCGTGAAGCGATCCATGCCGTCGAGTTCGTCGAAAAACCGTGAAGCGTACGAGGTCCAGTGTCCCTCCGGGTCGAGGCGGTAAAAGCCCGAGCGTTGCCTTCCCACGCCGGCCGCCCACAGGTTGCCGTTCACGTCGATGGTCAGGTCCGCGAACTGATCTTCGTACGGGCCTTCGGGGACGGCCTCCTGCACCACCTCGAGCTCCGTCTCCGAAGCGCCGGGCATCGCCACCCCGACGAGCCCCCCGACGACGTCGCCGAACCACAGGTTGCCGTCCGGCCCGGCGACGACGTCCGTCGGATCCTGGTAGGCGGCGATCCTGAGCGTTCGCGCACGACCGTCGACTTCGACGACGAAGAGGTTGAACCGGCTCGTCCCGAAGAGGCGGTCGCCGACGCCCTCGAACGCCCGGATCTCCGTGTTGGTGAAAGCCACCGACTGAAACGTTCCGTCGTCGGCGCGCCGGTACAGCCCTTCCCGGGTCCCGACGTAGAGCCTCCCGCCGAAGTGGGCCACGGCGAACGTCGTAGGCTCGGGACCGGGCAGCCCCTCGTCCTCGACGGTCCAGGCTGCCGGATCCTGAAGGTTGGTCGTGCGGAGCGAGGCCCGCGCCACGCCCCGTTCGGTGGCCAGCCACAGCCCGGTCTCACCGCCCGGCATCGGGGCCACGATCACGTCGTTGACCTCGGAGGCGGGCGGGATGTCTCCGAGCCGACTGTACGTGTCCCGCACCTCTTCGCGGACGGGATCGAAGACGACGAGCCCGAACGCCGTCGCCACGAGCACGGAGTCCCCCTGCACGACGAGGCGGTTGATGCGACGGTTCGGAAACTGCGAAGCCCGGGCGATGTCCCGGAAGGTGTGGATCTCGCCCGTGGCCGGGTCGAGCCGGTCGAGGACGCCGTCCTGATAGCCGATCCAGACGAGACCGCGCGCGGCGTCGAAGGCGAGGGCCTGCGCCTCGACGCTGTTGAGCCCTTCGACGGGCGTGAAGCGCTGAAACTCCCCCGTGGCGGGCGAGAAGCCGAAGATGCCTCCGGTGGTGGCCGCCCAGAGGGTCTCCGGCGAGGCCGCCACGTCGGAGACCTGGCGCATCGAGGTGTGCGCCTGCCAGGCCCCTACCTGCGCATGGGCCTGCGGCAGGCAAACCGCCAACAGGACGGCCGCAAAGAGTCCCCGAAGGGAAGGCGCGGGCAGGGTCATGCGCCGGGGAACGGTACGAGCGGAAGCCGAACGAGCGGCGTCTCGGAGAAGGTGCGACATGCTCTCTTTGCAAAAGGGAAACGCGCGACGGAGCATCCTATACCAGGTCCACGTCTCCGGTTTCGAATGACAGATCCGTATCGGTGCTTCGATGGGCAAAGAGGCTGGTGAAAAGATCAGAGTTGCCGCAGGAGGTTGACCATCTCGATGGCGGCGACGGCGGCGTCCGCCCCCTTGTTTCCCGCCTTCGTCCCGGCGCGTTCGATAGCCTGCTCGATGGTGTCCGTCGTGAGGACGCCGAAGATGACCGGCACGCCCGTGGCGAGCGAGGCATGCGCGACCCCCTTGGCCGCCTCGCCCGCGACGAAGTCGTAGTGCGAGGTGGCCCCGCGGATCACCGCGCCGAGGCAGATCACGGCGTCGGCGTCGCCTTTCTCGGCCATCTTCCTCGCCACGAGGGGGATTTCAAAAGCGCCCGGACACCACGCCACCGTGACGCGGTCCATGTCCGCGCCATGACGCCGAAGCGCATCGAGCGCGCCATCGAGGAGTTTTTCGGAAATGAGCGCGTTGAACCGGCTCACGACGAGCGCAAAGCTCGCATCCTGCGCCAGGAGTTGTCCTTCGATGATTTCAGGCATCCGGATGATTCGTTGCGGCGTCGTAAAGCGAGGCGCGACCGCCGTTCAAAGTGTGTGATTCGAGAGAGCCGGAGTCTTGCCCGGTGTCGCCTCTTCTCTCCTGCCGCAATGCGGGGCGGTTCCTCCTGCAGGTAACAGGTATACCCCTCACGTGGTGAGCATACCCATCCGGGCGCGACGCCGGGCGCGGTCGAAACGAGGATACGGGATGCTTACATGCCCGAAGTTTTCCTCGTCCTGCTCCCGGAAGCCATGATAATCCGAACCGCCCGTTTCAAGCAAGAGAAAATCTCGGGCAATCTGACGATAATAGTCCGTCAGCATGGCATCGTGGGAAGGATGGATCGTCTCGATGCCGTCGAGGCCCATGCGAATGAGGGTCATGAGCACCTCGGTGGCGGTCCAGTGTCCGGGATGCGCGATGGCGCCGATCCCCCCGGCTTCGTGGAGGAGGTCGAGGGCCTGCTCGGCCGGGAAGGGCTCCTTTGCGACGAAGGCGGGGCCGCCGTCGGCGAGGTACCGGTCGAAGGCGTCGACGTACGTCTCGACGTGTCCTCCGTCATGGAGCGCGCGCGCCACGTGGGGCCGCCCGATCACCCCGTCGCCCGACTGTTCGAGCACCGCCTCGAAGCGAAGCGGAACGCCGAGTGCCTGGAGACGCGCCACCATCGCGAGCCCGCGCTCCCGGCGCCGTTCGCGATACGAAGCCAGATACTCCCGCAAGCCTGCATGCGCCGGATCGAAGAAGTAGCCCAGAAGATGGATCTCTCGATCCCCCACCGTCACGCTCAACTCCACCCCGGACACGACCTCCACACCGTACTCCACGCCCGCCGCGAAGGCTTCCGGCAAGCCTTCGATGGTGTCGTGGTCGGTGATGGCAAGCGCCGCAAGACCGTATTCCCCGGCTTTACGCACGAGTTCCGTCGGCGAGCGTTCACCGTCGGAGCAGTTCGTGTGGGTGTGCATGTCGGCTCGGCGCAGGTCCATTCGGTTTGGCAGTATCGTGATCGGGCTTTCCGCTCCCGGAGGTTATCGAAACCCCTACAACTCCCCATGCGCCGGGATGTTTTCGTAACTCCTGAAAGCGCGGCCGCGCGGCGCGCGCCGCCGCACGCCTCCCGAGGAGATTCGCACAAAACCGTCCGAGCCCGGAAACATGGATACCCGAGACGGGCGTAAGGTCGCCTGAATCCCGGTCCCTCCCACCCACTGATCCGACGCGTATGAAACGGATGTGGAGCCCCTGGCGCTCACGGCATATTGAACGGATGTCGAACCGCGATCCGAGGGAGCCGGACGACGGCTCCCTCTTCACGCGGTTGGCC
>Ga0256841_1000980_pt1 | contig 26682 bp, 26 predicted proteins | sample 356308metaG_FD_185971 | JGI IMG/M metagenome (GOLD analysis project Ga0256841, IMG submission 185971) | Hydrothermal vent microbial communities from Mid Atlantic Ridge, Atlantic Ocean - 356-308 | ecosystem: Environmental > Aquatic > Marine > Hydrothermal vents | place: Atlantic Ocean: Mid...
GAAAGCGTACTGTCTTTGGGCGTCGCGCGTCGCTACTGACGTAGCGGCAGGCTTGGCAGGCCTTTGCTCCTCCGGTATTTCGCCAGTGACATCTTTCCCTCATGCCACAATTTGGCTCTGGCTGAGCGAGTATTTCGCTATTGTCTGTTGCCGCGTGCACCAATGCGCTGACCAGGGAGCAACGTCCCTGTTTCCATTTCGAGCATTGCTCGCCCAGGCAGGGCGCGGCGAAACGAAAATGGCGTTCGGCATGGCCGCGACGCATTGCCTGTTGGCGAAATTCACCGATGGCTGGTACCGGTCTGCCAAAGAAGCTGACCTTTCCGTCGGGCGGAATGATGCCAATGATGCTTGCGTCTTGCCGCAGTTCGGCGGCGGGACAGAGTAGCTGCTGCGCTGTATTCATGTTGTCTCCGTGCGGGGCAACCAAGAAATGCCCTCGTTATGTTTTTATCGGCGTAACGACTGATAAACCCGGTCTGACCCTTGGCAGTACAGGCTTCAGGTTCGCGTAAGTATTGCCTGTCTTAAAACCCATGTATATACGTAACGATGTACAAGGATGTAGGTGATTTCCTACGTTATATACCGTAATTATTCCCTTTTGCCCTGGGCAAGTCCATAAGAATATTGCAATATACCAAATAATTGGTTCGATAGGTGCGGGCCGTCACGGCCGGAAGCATGTGGATTTGCTAGAATCGCGCGGGTAAACCGCTATTCGAGGATCAGCTTGTGAATGAAAGTATTGCTGCCTACATGTGCGATCTGGGCCGGCGCGCGCGCGCGGCGTCGCGTGCCTTGGCGGGGGCTACCAGCGGCGACAAGAATGCCGCGCTGGAGGCGATTGCCGCGGGGCTGGATGCGCATCGCGACGCGTTGGTGGCCGAGAACGCCAGGGATCTGGCGGCTGGTCGTGAGAAGGGGCTGAACGAGGCGCTGCTCGATCGCCTGGAACTCACCCCGACGCGCATCGATACAATGATAGAGGGCTTGCGTCAGATCGCCGCGTTGCCGGATCCGATCGGTGAGATCTTTGATCTGCGCTATCGCCCCAGTGGCATCCAGGTCGGACGCATGCGGGTGCCGCTCGGCGTGGTTGGCATCATCTATGAATCGCGTCCGAACGTCACTGCGGATGCCGCCGCGCTTTGCCTGAAGTCGGGCAATGCGACGGTGCTGCGCGGTGGTTCAGAAGCATTTCATTCCAACCAGGCGATCGCCGGCTGGATCCGCGCCGGGCTGGAGTCCGTTGGCCTGCCGGTGGACGCGGTTCAGGTGTTGAACACCACCGATCGCGCGGCGGTCGGGATGATGATCACGATGCCGGAATCCATCGACGTGATTATTCCTCGGGGCGGCAAGGGGCTGATCGAGCGCATCGCCAAGGATGCCCGCGTGCCGGTGATCAAGCATCTGGACGGGATCTGTCATACCTATATCGATGCCGACGCCGATCCGCGCAAGGCTTTCAAGGTGGCGTTGAATGCCAAGACCCAGCGTTACGGTACCTGCAATACCATGGAGACGCTACTGGTGGCCGAGCCGGTCGCGCAGGATATTCTGCCGGAACTGGCCGATGCCTTCATTGCGAAGGGTGTTGAATTACGCGGTTGCCCGATCACCCGCGCGCTGCTCGATGAAGGGCATTGCAGGCCGGCGACCGACGAGGATTGGGATACCGAGTATCTCGGTCCGGTCCTGGCGATTCGCGTGGTCGGCGACCTGGAGCAGGCGATGGAGCATATCGCCATGCATGGCTCTGGGCATACCGAGTCCATCATTACCGAGAATTACACCACGGCGCGGCGTTTTCTTCAGGAGGTCGATGCCAGCTCGGTGATGGTCAACGCCTCGACGCGCTTCGCCGATGGTTTTGAGTATGGTCTGGGCGCGGAGATCGGCATCAGCACCGACAAATTCCATGCGCGTGGTCCGGTTGGGCTGGAGGGTCTGACCTCGGTGAAATTCATCGTCCTCGGGGACGGCCATATCCGCGTATGAGGCGGCGTTGCGTCGGTGTCTACGGCGGCAGTTTCGATCCGGTGCATTTAGGTCATCTGCGTCCAGCGTTGGAGATCGCGGAACGACTGGCGCTGGATGCGCTCCATCTGGTTCCGCTGCATGTCGCGGTGCATCGCGACCAACCGCAAGCCAGCGCCACCCAGCGTTTGGCGATGTTGCGTGCCGCCGTGGCCGGACAACCCTGTCTGCTGGCTGATGATCGCGAGCTGCGACGCGACCGCGCGTCTTATATGGTCGATACTTTGGTCAGTTTTCGTGACGAGATGCCGGATGCTTCGTTGAGTCTGATACTCGGCGCCGATGCCTTCGCCCATTTCGCCGCGTGGAAGGCGCCGGAGCGGATCATGCGCTTGGCTCATCTGGTCGTGATGCGCCGTCCAGGAGTCGGGGATGCCTGGACGGCGCCGCTCGCCGGCTGGATCGCCGAGCGCGAACCCCATGATGCCCAAGCGCTACGCGATACGCCGGCCGGGTATATCCTGTTCGCTGAGGTCACCCAGTTGGACATCTCCTCGACCGCGATACGCGCGCTGTTGCGCGCCGGTCGCAGTCCGGCTTATCTGCTGCCCTCGGCGGTATCCGCTATGATTGAAGCACAAGCCCTGTATCGATCCGACGGCGGGGCGGAATGAGGTAAACCAAATCCGTATGAAAATCGAAGAACTGAAAGATCTGGTGTTGAATACGCTGGAAGACATGAAGGCCGTCGAGGTGGTGAGTATCGACGTGCGTGACAAGACCAGCATCACCGACATCATGGTGATCGCCAGCGGCACCTCGGATAGACATGTCAAATCGCTTGCTGAGGCGGTGGCGTTCCAGGCTAAGCAGGCCGGCGAGAGTGTGCTCGGCATGGAAGGCGAACGCGAGGGCGAATGGGCGCTTGTAGACCTGAACGGCGTGGTGGTGCATGTCATGCAGCCCAAGGTGCGCGATTTCTACCAGCTTGAACGCCTATGGCGGATGGACTCGCCGGCCGATGGCGATATCGCCGCGCCCGGGGCCTGATTCGGCGGCCGGCCGACATGGATCGTTTCGGTCGCATTTTCAGGCTGAATCAGAACTTCTCCAGCGCCCGCTATCCGGTATCGCGGCAGCGACTCGAAGAAGAGCTGGAATGCTCGCGGGCCACTGTCAAGCGCGCCCTGGACGATATGCGCCTGTATCTGAACGCGCCGATCGAATACGATGCGAAGCTGAACGGCTACTACTATGACCGGCGCCAGGGCGAGATCTACGAACTGCCCGGCCTGTGGTTCAATGCCTCCAAACTGCATGCGCTGCTGAGTGTGCAGCAACTGCTCGCCGATGTGCAGCCAGGTCTGCTCGATAGCCATCTGTTGCCACTTCGCGAGCGTATCGACGTGCTGTTGAAGACGCGACATGCTGGCGCCTCGGATATTGGCATGCGCATCCGTATTCAGCGCGTGGCGGCACGTCCGGTTGGAGAATACTTCTCGCTGGTTGCCGGCGCCACCGCGCGGCGTCGCCGTCTGCGCCTGGACTATCACGGTCGCGTCGAGGACAGGAACAGTTCCCGCGAGGTCTCGCCACAGCGCCTGTTCCACTACCGCGACAACTGGTACCTGGAGGCTTGGTGCCATCTGCGCGACGGTCTGCGCGCCTTTGCCCTCGATGCCATCACCGGGGCAAGCGTGCTGGACAGCGATGCCATCGAGGTATCCGGGGAGGAGCTGGACGCCTACTTTCAGGGCAGCTACGGCATCTTTGCCGGCGCGCCGGTGGAAACTGCTGTGCTGCGCTTCTCTGCGCGTCGGGCCCGCTGGGTGGCTGGCGAGCAATGGCATCGCGAGCAGCGAGGGCGCTGGCTGGAGAATGGCGAGTACGAACTGACTGTACCTTTCAGCCATGCTGCCGAGCTGTTGATGGATATTTTGAAATACGGTCCGGATGTCGAGGTGCTGGCGCCGGAATCACTGCGCCAGCGGGTCGCACGCTTGTTGACCGAGGCGGCGGCGCGCTATGCGACGGGATCCCCTTGAGGCCCGGCTACATCAGAAACACCTTGGCCAGCCCGAGGAAGGCGAAGAAGCCGACGATATCGGTTACTGTCGTCAGAATCACGCCACCGGCCAGCGCGGGGTCGATATGCAGTCGGTGCAGGATCAACGGCAGCACCGCGCCGGCTAACGCCGCAATCAGCAGGTTCAGCGTCATCGCGACGCCGATCAGTCCAGCGATATCGACATCGTCGAGCCAGATCAGCGCGATTGCGGCAACCACCAGCGCCCAGATCAGACTGTTGATTGCGCCGACGGCAAGTTCCTTGATGATCAACCAGCGCGAGTTACCGGCGTTCAACTGACCGAGGGCGAGGCCGCGTATCGTCAGCGTCAGGGTCTGGCTGCCTGCAATGCCGCCCATGCTGGCGACGATCGGCATGAGTACCGCGAGGGCGACGAACTGTTGCAGCACATCCTCGAACTGGCTGATCACCCAGGAGGCGAGAAAGGCGGTGCCGAGGTTCACGCCCAGCCAGATCGCGCGTCGCTGGGCGCTGTCGACGACCGGAGCGAACATGTCTTCTTCCTCCGACAGGCCAGCCTGCCCCATGAACTGATGCTCGCCTTCCTCGCGGATGAAGTCGAGCACATCATCGACCGTGATGCGCCCGAGCAGCTTGCCGTCTTTGTCGACCACTGGTGCCGACAGTAGATCGTGTTGTTCGAAGCGCTCCGCCACCTTGCGCGCCTCCCAGTCGGCGGGTATCGGCTTCAGATCCAGGCTCATGACCTCGGCGACGGTGGCGTCGGGATCGTGGGTGACCAGCGCGCTCAGACTCAGCGCGCCGAGGTATTTGTCATCGCGGTTGATGACGAACAGGGTGTCCGTCGATTTCGGTACGCGCTCGGCCAGCAGGCGCAGGTAGCGCAGCACCACGTCCAGGGTCACCTCCGGGCGCACCGTGACGGTGTCGGTATTCATCAATCCGCCGGCGGTGTCCTCCGGGTAGGAGAGCACTGCCTTCAGACGCTGTAGATGCTGTGAATCCAGCGAGGAGATGACTTCGCGTGACAGGGTCTCGGGCAGATCCTGGACCAGGTCGGCGAGGTCGTCCAGCGGCAGGTCGGCGACCGCGGCGACGAGCTGCTGGCCGTCCATGTCCTCGATCAGATCGTCACGAACTTCGTCGCTGAGGTTGACGAGCACCTCGCCTTCCTTGTCCGGGGGAATCAGTTCCCAGACCAATTGGCGCTCGGTCTGCGGCAGGGATTCGAGGAAGTGCGCGATCTCCGCCGGCGTCAGCGCATTCAGCAGGCGAGCGGTCTGTTGCAGGGTGCCGCTATCGAAAACCCCCTGCAACGCTTCGAGGCGCGTCTTTTTCGGATTTGGCGCGGTTGCAGGCATAGTTTTCTCATGGATATTGATAAATACATTTTATCAGGGGCGGGGCCGCGAAGAAACCGTGCCGCGTGGTGGAGGGAGGTCAAATCTCGTTCAGATCTTCGATGACGCCACGGATGATGTCGGCGTCGTTACTCGCGCAGGCGACACGGATCATGCGGTTGCATTCACTGGCGTCGGAGTTCAGCAACAGGCGTTTCACCGGCAGGATCGCCGATGGCTGCATGCTGAAACGCGTGAGTCCGAGGCCGAGCAGCAGGCGCGTGTAGCGGGTTTCGCCGGCCATCTCGCCGCACATGCTGACCGGAATGTCGGCCTCATTGCCGGCGCGGATGATGTTGCGGACGAGTTGCAGTATTGCTGGATGAGCCGGGTCGTATAGGTAGGTGACCTCTTCGTCCATGCGGTCGATCGCCAAGGTGTACTGGATCAGGTCGTTGGTGCCGATGGAGAGAAAATCCAGCTCGCGGGCGAGCAGGTCGCAGATCAGCGCGGCGGCGGGCACTTCGATCATGCCGCCGATGGCGATATTCGGATCGTATCGTAGGCCGTCACGGCGCAGTTGGCGTTGGGCGCCGGTGATCAACGCGCGCACTTGGCGTATCTCTTCGACCGATGACAGCATCGGAATCATGATGCGCATCGGTCCCAGCGCGGAGGCGCGCAGCAGGGCGCGCAACTGCGGCATGAAGATCTCTGGCTCGGTCAGGCACAGACGGATCGCGCGCAGTCCGAGCGCCGGGTTGCGGCAACCCTGGTTGCCGAGGTTCTCACACCATTTGTCGGCGCCGAGATCCAGGGTGCGGAACACCACTGGCTTGCCGTCCATGCCTTCGAGCAGTCGTTGGTAGGCGGCGAGGTGTTCCTCCTCGTCCGGCGGTGTGTCGCGGTTCATGAACAGCCATTCGGTGCGATACAGGCCGATGCCATCGGCGCCAGATTCATGCACCAGGGCGACATCCTCCGGTAATTCGATATTCGCGAGCAGTTCGATTTCGATGTCATCGCGGGTGATCGCGGCGGTAGACAGCAGCGCGTGCAACGATGCCTGGTCGCCGTGCTCGGCGGCCAGGCGGCGCTGGAACCATGCCAGAATCGTGCTGTCGGCCTCGGCGATCACCGCGCCGTTGTGCGCGTCGAGGATGATCAACTCGCCTTCACGCAGCAGCTCGGCGACATGATGCGCGCCGACCACCGCCGGGATGCCGAGGCTGTTGGCAAGGATCGCGGTATGTGACATCGGACCGCCGAGCTCGGTCACCAGGCCAGCGATCTGGTGATGTTTCAGCACGAAGATGTCCGCCGGCGAGATGTCGTGACCGATGACGATCGTGCCGTCCAGGCTGTTGGCGTCGACGATCTGGCGCGCTTGTCCGGTGAGCTGCTTGAGTACCTGGTTGATCAGATGGTTGATGTCGTCGCGACGGGTGCGCAGGTAAGGGTCGGCGATCGCGTCGAATACCTTTAATAGCGCTTCGCGGCGCAGTTGCAAGGCCCATTCGGCGGCGCAGCCTTCGTCGCGGATCAGGCTTTCGACCGCGCTGGTGAGCGCGTTATCTTCGAGAATCAGCAGGTGGGTGTCGATGAACGCGGCGATATCCGAAGGCGTGTCTTCCGGGATCTGCTCGCGTATCGCGCGCAGCTCGCCACGTGTATCCCGCATCGCCCGGGCAAAGCGACGCAATTCGTCGTCGGTCTCGCTGGCGGTAACCCAGCGCGGGCTGATCTTGACCTCGCCGCCAGGCAGCAAATGCGCTGGCCCGATGGCGATCTGACGCTGGCTGCCGACACCGGTGCCTTGGCAGCTCAGAGTCACTGTGGCTCCCCGAAGCGGTCATTCAGCAGGGCTTCCAGCGCTTCCAGCGCGTCGTCCGCGTCCGGACCCTCGGCGTCTATCGTCACCATCGAACCCTGGCTGGCGGCCAACAGCATCACCCCCATGATGCTTTTGCCGTCGACCTGTTGGCCGTTGCGGGATATCTGGATGCTCGCCTGATAGCGGCTGGCGCAGGTGACGAACTTCGCTGCGGCGCGCGCGTGCAGGCCGAGTTTATTGATGATTTTCAGATTCTTGCTTGGCATCGTCGTGTTAGCGGAAAGTGCATGGTCGGTTGCCCGTGGTGCGTCCGCGGGAGCGCCGTGAATACGTCCATGTCGGCCTGGCCTCGGACATCCCGCGGCCGAACCGCGGGCAGCCTTTCGTGATCCAGGATATTTCAGATCTCGACATGAGAGTCAGTCTGGCCGGTATTCCAATACACCCATGCGGCCGCCTTGCATGGCCTTTTCGATCAAGGCGTCCAGGTCCAGTCGAGCATAGTTGAAAATCTTCACTAGCATTGGCAGATTCACGCCAGCAAGGATACGCACTCGATCGGCTTGGTACAGCGAGGTGGCGATATTGCTCGGTGTGGAGCCATATAGATCGGTCAGCACCAGCACGCCGGCACCCTGGTCGATCTGCTTCAGCACGCCACGCGCCTGGCGGGTGATCTGTTCCGGCTCGCTATAGCTGGCCACGGCCAGGCATTCGGTGTTCAGTGGGCAGATACCGAGTATCGATGTGGCGCTTTCCAGCAACGCCGAACCGATGGCGCCATGGGTGATGAGCAGCAGGCCGACGTTCATGGCAGTTCCCGATGGTAGGCAATGATATCCGGGGCCACCGAGTCCAGTGCCTCGAGCAGGTGTTCGGTGACATAGACCGAGCGATGTTGGCCGCCGGTACAGCCGATAGCAATGGTCAGATAGCTACAGCCTTCCGCCTCGAAACACGGGATGAAGGTGCGCAGATAGTCGCTGAGCCGTTCGAGCAGCAACTGGGCTTTTGGCGATGCGTCGAGATAATCGATGACCGGCTGATCCTTTCCTGTCAGGCCGCGCAGTTCGGGTTCCCAATAGGGGTTGGGCAGGCAGCGCGCGTCGAACACGAAATCGGCATCCTGCGGCAGGCCATGCTTGAAGCCAAAGGATTGCAGGAAGATCGAGATGCCGGCCTGCTGCTGGGTCAGCACCTTGCCGCGGATGATTGCGCGCAACTGATGCAGATTGGTGCGGCTGGTGTCGATGCTCAGATCGGCGATCGCGCGTATCGGCCCGAGAATCTCACGCTCCTGGCGGATGGTTTCCGCCAGGTTGGCTTGATCGCTGGTCAATGGATGCGGTCGACGGGTCTCGCTGAAACGCTTTATCAGTACATCGTCCTGTGCATCCAGAAACAGCACGCTGCAATCGATGCCACGATTGCGGATACCGATGATGATCGCTGGAATCTGGCGCAGGCTTTCGGATTGGATGCGTGCGTCGATGCCAACGGCGGTTAGCGCATAGAGTGGGTTCGGGTTTTCGATCAGCTGGTCCGTGAAGCTCTCCAGCAGAAACACTGGCAGGTTGTCGATACAGTAGTAGCCAGCATCGCCGAGCGATGCCAATGCGATGGTCTTTCCCGAGCCGGACAGGCCGGTGACGATAACGAGGCGCATGGCGTGCCTATGACTGAAAGCCGGGGTTGAAAACAGGGTGTCGATCGGCTGAAGTCTGGACGAGAATCGGGCATGGATCAAGCGTATCGCCCGGTCAGGAAGCAACTTCCCGATCCGACCGCCATTCAGCGAAAGCGCGAACGCAGCTTGCGGATGGCGATGAACAACAGCAGTCCGATTGCTATCAACAACAGCGGGGTGGGTTCTGGTATGCTCATCGAATGTGTCCCGTCGAGGTCGCGCCGTGTGTGAATACAAATGCAGCAAGAGCCGCGCCAGAAATCATTACTTGCGTGTTTACAAGGGCTTGTCATGGCGATGGGAATGATGTTATTGCTTGATTGTAAGGAATCCTGACAGTGAGGTTGATCCTGTCATGCGTGCTTCCGATGTGCTTGGCGGCGGTCGTCCAGGCCGATCCGCAACGCGAGGCCGATCCCGACAGTGGCCTGATTCGTTGGCGGCTGAGCCTGTCGGCTTTACGGCTGGAGCTGGCCCAGCGGCTGCCGGATCAGACACGTGGCTTCTTTCTGGCTCGTGGGTTTCCGGCGGCGCTGGCCGACGATTACGCCCGTCGCTGTGTATTCCAGACGATCGGCCGAAACATCGGCGACAGCATGGCGATAACCCTCGATACACGCCTGTGGCGTATCCGTCGGGCCGGGCGGATACGCCCGATAGCGGCGAAGGCGGATCTGCTGCAAGCCTGGTCGGCGCAAGGTCTTCCGGCGAATGCCGCGTTGGCCTTCCGCTGGGCGACCTTTCCGAGCGAGCAGACCTTCCAGCCCGGCGACTATAATTGGGGCATGATCGGTTTCGGCCCGAAACCCGGCGAGAGCTTCGACCTCAAGCTGGTCTGGTTCGAGGCCGGCAAAAGAAAAACTCACTGGATCAGGCAGTTGATCTGCGCGGAGGAGAGATGAGATACCGAAGGTGGTTGCATGATGTGTTGTTGTGCGGCTTGCTGGCGGTGACGTTGCCAGCCCTGGCTGGAAAGCCGCAGTCGTTGACACCAGTAGACCCACCGATTCCGGCGCCGAAGACCCGCTTGCCGGATCTGGACGGTGATTTCCACTCGCTCGACGCGTATCGGGGCCGGCCAGTGATCGTCAACTTCTGGGCGACTTGGTGTCCGCCATGCCGCGCCGAGATGCCGTCCATGAATCGCGCCTGGGGACGCATCGAGAAGGAAGGCATCGCGATGGTCGCGATCAACGTCGGCGAGGATGAGGATACGATATTCTCGTTCACCGGCGACTATCCGATCGATTTCCCGATTTGGATGGACCGCGAAGGCGGCAAGGTGGCGGCCTGGCCGGTGCGCGGCTTGCCGACGACCTTCGTGCTGGATACCGAAGGGCGCATCGTCTACCGCGCGATCGGCGGACGAAAATGGGATGACGACAGCTTGCTCGACAAGGTGCGCGCGTTGAGAAAGTCACATGACTGATGCCTCCGGTCATCATGTCGCGGTGCTCGGCGCCAGCCCGAAGCCGGCGCGCTACTCCAACCAAGCGGTACGCCTGCTGCGCGAGCACGGCTACCCGGTGACGCCGGTGCATCCTCGCTTCGATGAAATCGAGGGCTTGCCGGTGGCGCGCAGCCTGGAGGCGATCGAACGGCCGGTCGATACCCTGACCTTATATGTCGGCCCGGCCGGCTTGGAGCCGTTGCACGACAGTATCGTCGCGCTGAGGCCACGCCGCGTGATCTTCAATCCCGGCAGCGAATCCGCCGCCTTGCGGCAGCGTCTCGACGCAGCCGGTATCTTCTGGCAAGAGGCTTGCACCCTGGTACTGCTGAAGACCGATGTGTTTCTCGCCGATGTCGCTGATACCGGTGGCACGGGGGGGTGATGGGCCGATACCGTCCGCCGGCGGCGAAGAAATCCCCGTATATCACCGCCGAGGGCTTTGGCGCCCTGCAAGGCGAGGCCCGCGATCTGTGGCGGCGCCGTCGCGAGGTCGTCAGCGCCCTGTCTGCCGCGGCGGCGGAGGGTGACCGCTCTGAGAATGCCGAATATATCTACCGCAAGAAACAGCTGCGGGAGCTGGACCGACGTATTCGTTATCTACAGAAACGCCTGCCCGAACTGAGTGTGGTAGCGCGCTCGCCTGGAGACAGCGGCAAGGTGTTCTTCGGCGCCTGGGTCACATTGGAAGACGAGGCGGGAGAGGCGCAGACCCTGCGCATCGTCGGTCCCGATGAATTCGATCCGGCGAAGAACTGGATCAGCGTCGATGCGCCGATGGCGCGCGCGTTGCTGAAGCGTGGCTTGGATGAAGCGTTGACGGTTGGCACACCGGCCGGGGAGCGGCGCTTTGTGATCGTGGCGATTCGTTACCAGCCGGAATGACTATCGACACGGGTGACAACGGCGTAGGGAGTCAGAGCATGCGCGGGCGTGCTCGCCGAGATCCCGTCATGTCGCCATCGAGGTCGCAGATAAGCGTGGTGCGTTCGGGGGAGCTTCCGCGCGTGTGATAATTTCGACGTTTGGCTGGCCGTGGCGATACAATGCGGCCCTTTCGATCCAAGGCTATGGCATGAACGACAGCATCCGCCTCACTGAATATAGCCACGGTTCCGGCTGTGGCTGCAAGATCTCGCCGAAAGTGCTAGAAGTGATCCTGCGATCTGGCCTGCCGCCGGCGCCCGATCCAGCCTTGCTGGTCGGCAACGATTCGCGTGACGACGCGGCGGTCTACGATCTGGGCAATGGCATGGCGGTCGTCAGCACCACCGACTTCTTCATGCCGATCGTCGATGATCCTTACGACTTCGGTCGTGTCGCGGCGACCAATGCGATCTCCGATATCTATGCCATGGGGGGGCGCCCGGTGATGGCGATCGCGATCTTTGGCTGGCCATTGGATAAACTACCGGCAGAGGTGGGCCAGCGCGTCGTCGAGGGCGGGCGTTCGGTGTGTCGCGATGCCGGCATCACGCTGGCCGGCGGTCATAGCATCGACGCGCCCGAGCCGCTCTTCGGTCTGGCGGTGACCGGCGTGGTGGATGCCGACCGGGTCAAGCGAAACAGCACTGCGCAAGCCGGTGACCGGTTGTTTCTGACCAAGCCGATCGGCATCGGCATCCTGACGACCGCGCAGAAGAAGAAGCTGCTCGCGCCCGGGCATGCCGACATTGCGCTGGATGCCATGTGTCGGCTGAACGACATCGGCATGGCATTGAGCGAACTGGATGGCGTGCATGCGATGACCGATGTCACTGGCTTCGGCCTCGCCGGCCATCTGCGCGAGCTCTGCGAGGGTAGCGGATTACGCGCGCGGCTGGATTTCGATGCGCTGCCGTTATTGCCGCATGTGTGGGATTATCTACGCCAGGGTTGTTCTCCGGGCGGCGCGCAACGTAATTTCGACAGCTACGGTCACGTATTGGGCGACATGGATGAGGAACGGCGCCAGTTGTTGTGTGATCCGCAGACGAGCGGCGGGCTACTGGTGGCGGTCGGCGAGGATGCCATCGATGACTTTCTTGTGCTCACCCGACGGCAAGGGCTGGCGCTGCGAGCCATTGGCCAACTGCTCGCCGAGCCATCCGGAGCGATGATTGAACTCGCATGAGCCGGGCACGGTCTTCCCCTTGCCAAGGCTGCGTGACGACCTCGATCTGCCAGTGATCGCCGCTGCTCGCGAGTTGTTCTTGAGCCAGCAGCCGATGATCGATACCCGCGCGCCGGTGGAATTCGCCCAAGGCAGCTTTCCGGGGGCGGTCAATCTGCCCCTGCTTTCCGACGATGAGCGCGAGCGCATCGGTACCTGCTACAAACAGAAAGGCCACGATGCCGCGGTCAGGCTGGGCGCGCGGCTGGTGGATGGCGATAGCAGGCGCGCGCGGGTCGCGCGCTGGGCCGCTTTCATGCGCGAGCATCCGGATGGCGTGCTGTTCTGCTTCCGTGGCGGCATGCGCTCGCGGGTTGCTCAGCAGTGGCTGTTTGAAGCGACCGGCATCGTTTGCCCACGCGTCGATGGCGGCTATAAGGCATTGCGGCGCTTGTTGCTCGATACGATCGAGCAGCGTGCCGCGGGGGTGAACCCAATCGTGCTTGGCGGACGTACGGGTTCTGGCAAGACCGTGCTGCTGCACAAGCTGGCGAATGCAATCGATCTCGAAGGGTTGGCGAACCATCGCGGTTCGGCGTTCGGCCCGACCGCCACGCCGCAACCTGCCCCGATCGATTTCGAGAACCGACTGGCCGTCGATCTGCTGAGGCAGCAGGCGGCCGGGCGCGATACCCTGGTGTTCGAGGACGAGGGGCCGAATATCGGCGTGCTCAGCGTGCCTCGCCTTCTTTATCAACGCTTGCAACAGGCACCGCTGGTGGTGATGCGGGTCGATGACGTGGAACGCGAGGACAACGCGCTTCGGGACTACATCGTCGATGCGCGCGCGGCTTTTGTTGCCCTGCACGGCGAGACGTCGGGTTTCGATCTGTTCGCCAACTCTCTGTTCGTCAGCCTCGACAAGATACACAAACGCCTCGGCGGCGAGCGGCATCGGAAGCTGCGCGTGGCGATGGCGGACGCTATCGCGCGGCATCGTGCCAGCGGCGAAACCGAGGCCTATCGGCCGATCATCCGCGCGCTGCTACATGACTACTATGACCCGATGTACGATTATCAGATTGGCCGAAAGCGTTCCCAGGTGGTATTCGAGGGGGATGCCGAGGCGGTGCTGGCGTTTCTTGTCCGTGGTGCCTGATTCAGGCGCTGCGGCGTTCTTGGATCGCCAATGTGTTGCCGCGCAGCGCATAGGCTTGCGCGAAGCCACGCACATAACTGCCATCGATGGCATCGAAACGCAACAGATGGAAATCCGGCAACGAGCGCAGCAGTTCGACAGTCTTGCCGAAGCGTGCCTGCATGGCGTCCAGCAGTCGGTCGCCGGTGTCGCTGTCGCGCGGGATCTCGCTGACATCACACTGTAAGACCAGACGGCGGCGGGTGAATGGGTTTCTCGCCTCGGCTTCAGACTCGATGAACAGCAGGCTGGCGCGTGGCCGCTGGAACAGGTTGCGCGTGTGGCTGGCCAGTTCGCTGACGAAGACGCATACGGCTTCATCGTCGTCCAGCAGGTAGGGCGCGTAGCTGGCATCCGGGCCGGCCTCGCCGTGGGTGGCGAGGATCACACTGCCGAAGCCGGCGCGGAAGGCGCGGGCCTCGGCTTGTAGTTCGACGCTGTCGGCCGGGTTTTGCGGATCGTCAGGCATGGCTTATTTCTTCCTCTTCTTTGTGTTCGAAAAGGTTTTCGAGCGTCTCCGGTCGGCCCAGCAGATAGCCCTGGGCGAAATCGATGTTCAGTTCGCGCAGGATCTCCAGCACCGCTTCGGATTCGACATACTCGGCGATCGTCTGGACGTCGTTCTCGCCGGCAATGTGCGCGATAGCGTCGACGATGATGTAGTCCAGCTGGCTGGCCTCCAGCTCGCGGATGAAGGAGCCATCGATCTTGACGAAGTCCACCGGCAGGCGCTTCAGGTATTCCAATGTTGCCGCGCCGGTGCCGAAATCGTCGACCGCGATCGAGCAGCCGGCGTCGTGCAGCTTTTGCATCAGCTCGCGGGTATGTTCGATATTCGCCAGCGCGATGTTCTCGGTGATCTCGAAGCACAGCATGTCGCGCGGCACCCGGCTGTTTTCCAGCCGATACAGCAGATAGTCGGCAAAGCTGGCGTCGTTCAGCGACTGACCGGATAGGTTGATGTTGCAGATCATGCGCCGCTGGTCGGGCAGCAGGCGAGTTGCGATCAGCTTCAGCGCGGCGTCCACCACCCAGCGGTCGATCTCGGGCATCAGGTCCAGTTGTTCGGCGTGTGGCATGAAGATCGCCGGTTCGATCAGCTCGCCGTCGCGCGAGCGCAGGCGCAGCAGGAACTCGATGTGGGTCGGTTTTCCACCGCTGCCATCCACCGCGCAAATCGGTTGTGCGACCAGTGAGAAGCGGTTCTCGGCCAGTGCCTGGTGCAGCTCGGTATGCCAGCGGGCGAGCAGCTCCTGTTGCTGGATCAGACCGTCGTTCAGTGGATCGATGCTGCTCGCGCGGATCTGATCGCGCGGCAGGCAATGTACATGACTTGCGACGATATCCAAAGCGTTCCGTGGCGAATCGAAGCTGTCGCTGACCAGGGCGTAGCCGGCCTTGATTGCGATCGGCACGGGCTTGCCCCGCCATTCAAAGGTACGGGATGCCGTGTTACTCAACAGCGTATCGAGAGAAACGCGCGCTTGTTCGTTTGAGGCAAACAGCATCGCGAACTCGCCGGCGGTGACATGGCTGGGTGTGATGTCTTGCGGCAGATGCTGCCTCAGCCAAGCGCTGAATTGTTGCAGCAATCGATCGCGCCCGCCCGGGCCGTAGTGGCCGCGGATGGACGCGTATTCGCTGATCTCGATATACCCGAGCGCGGCGGTGGTCGGTGTCTTCTCGGCTGTCAGCAGCGCTTGCAATTGCTCGTGCAGCGCCTGAGCGTTTGGCAGTCCGGTGATCGGGTCGTGGTTGGCGATGTGCGCCAGGCGTCGCGCCTTCTGCTGGCGTTCGAGGATCGCCGCCGAGATGATCTGGGTCATCAGGCTAATGCCGATGACGAAGATCAGCACGGTGATGAAGCCGGACGCGTCCCAAGGTGTGCGCGTGCCACCCAGGCCAAAGGTGATGAAGCTGAACACACCGACCGAGGTCGCCAGCACGGCAACCATCGTCGTGTGCATGCTGAAGCGGAACGCGCTCCAGATCAGCAGTGCGAACAACAGCATCAACACATCACTGATGCCAGCGTACAGATAGCGCTGACCGACCAGCCAAGTTGCCACCAGCAGGCTGGCGAACAGGATGGCCCATAACAAGGGTTCGAAGCGAAAGGTTTCGCCATTCGGCCGAAGGTATTGGCTGAATATCGGCTCGTTTTGAAAGAGCAGCGCAATCACTGGTGTCAGCAATAGTATGCCCATGGCTTCCCCGAGCCAGTATAGGAACAGATAGATGCGTGGATCCTCCGTCGGATTGACCAGGCCGGCGATGCGAACCATCGGATAATCGAGCAGGGTATGCAGGCTGGCGGCGATGAGGATGCCGAACAGATAGAAGATCAGCAGCGAACGGATGGGGGTCTGCCTGACCTGGCCACTAATATATCGGTGGATGCCCCAGACCGCGACCACAACCGCGAATGCCTGGGTCAGTGTCGTCCAGGCCGCGACCCATGTCGACAGTCCGTGCCAGCCGACATAGTAGGCGAACATGCCGAGGATCGATCCGGCCAAGGCTGGCCAGCCGAAGCGCCAGGTCAGGCCCAGCATCACCCCGGAGATGACGCCAAGCATGGATTCCTCGCGTCCTGGAAAGCGAAACGGCTGCGACAGCCAGGTGGCCAGTCCGGCGATCAGTGCGGTGGCGATGAAGATGCCGATCGGGCGAATAACACGCATCGAGTGAACTCCTGACTCCGGGCGTGGTCCCGCCCCTTGGCCTTTGAGATGAGTTTTTCTCGACTATACCAGTATTCGAATCCGACGGGACTGGGGTTTGGTCGGCGAAGGCTGTCTCGGTGGCGGGAGTCAGGGTGGAAAAGTTTTACAATTGTTAATAATTGCTGATTTTCTGATCAGTTATCATGGCTGCATTGAGATTTCAATTGTTTGATGGTCGGGATGTGAAGAGTATGCGCAAGCCAGTCAGTATCGCTTATTTTGGCGTCGACGATCCCGTTCGGCAGCTTTTGCATCGCTTGTCCAGCTCGGTGGCGTTCTCTGCGTTGTCCTTGCTGGAAGCGGCAGCGGATACGGGCTTCGCCCATGAAGCCGATTGCCTGATATTCGATATCACCGATCCGGCGGCGAATCGCAAGTGGCGCTTGTTTCGCGCGGGAAAGCGCATCTCGGCGGTCATCGTTATTGCGCAGGGGGCGGTTAGCCTGCCGCCGCGCCTACAGGCTCGCGCGGTGGTTCTTCAAAAGCCCCTGCAACCGACCGCCTTGGCCTGGGGATTGCGCAAGCTCTTACGGATCTGGGCCGTGGATGGGGAAAGGCCGGCCGAAGCGGCGGCAGGAGGGTATGCGCATCTCTCGCGTCTGCACCTACTGCGCGCGGCCGAGTGGTTGCACGGTGACAAGGAAAAGATCGAGTGTCGTTATGCCTCCATGGATGAGATATCGGCATTGGATGGTAAAGGCTTGGCGCGCGCCAGTTTCGACCCGAATGCGTATCTGTATGGCTACCTGCGTGGCGCGCTGAAGGCTCATGGGGGCGCTTTGCATGCGTTTGCCGTGCGTTTGCCTGGTGGTTTCATTTCATTGGTGCCCTTTACCGGCATGGTGACTGTTCTGATGGAGGACGGCAAACTGAAAGAACTGTGCGCGACGCGCCTGTCACTTTTTGAATCTCCGCCTGTTGTTCGCGGCACGGAATCACTGGAAGAGGCAGGCGAATATCTGCCCCGGCGCCAGACGTCGATCGAGGGTTTGTTGTGGTTGGCGGCGCTGCGTGCGTCGCAAGGGCGTTTTCCCGATTCGCTGGATATAACGATGCCACGAAGACTGTTGCGCTGGCCGAATCTGTCGCGCCTGGCTGATGCGCCCTATGCGGCGCGCATCAGCGCCCTGTGGGCGGCGCGCGAGATGACCGCGTTCGAGATCGCCGACGAACTGGATATCCATCAGCGGCATGTATTTTCCTTTGCCAGCGCGGCTCAAGCACTGGATCTGTTCTCCGAGGGAGATGGCGAGGTTGAACGCGCGGTTGCCGATGGTCGCTGGCTGGGGCGACGGTTGTTCTCTGGCGCCCGTGTGCTGACCCATCTGCTGCGTACCGGCCAATGAGCGAGTTGCCAGTACTCATCGTCGGACCAGCGGGATCGGGCAAGTCGGCGGCGATACGCTCGCTGTGCGGCGAGCGTTTGGTTCGCCAGCAGTTGGTGCTTGCGGACGGAGACAGCGGCGTGGCGATAGGCTTGGAATCCGGCGAGCTGGAGATTCCTGATGTCGGCAGCCTTTCGCTGCTGGCGTATCCAGCGGATAAAAGCCGACTGCTAGGACGTTTCATCGCGCCGGAGATGCATGCTGGCGTTGTCCTGCTTATCGATGGGCGGGACGAGGCCGCGATCGAGGAGTTGCGTCACTATCTGCAACAGATTTCCTCCGCCGAGCCTCTGCCGTTGGCGATAGGCGTCACCCATCTCGACCTGGGGCTACGCAAGAATCTCGATGCCTTGGCCTTGCAGATGACCGACTTTGGCTTGCATTGTCCGCTGTTTCGTATCGATGCGCGTCAACGGAGGGATGTTGGCGTACTCCTGGAGGCATTGCTATTGAGCATGTATGTGGCGGAAGCCGATGGAGTGTCCGTCGATCGTCTTGCGGGGTTTACCGAGCCGCTGAGTTCCGGTTTCTGCTCCTGAATGCCGAAGGCGTTGGCCCGTTTTCCTCGCCACGGTCTCCTTGCGCCGCGCCAAGAACGGAATGGCGCGCACAACAACGACAATCCGGCCCTTGGCTGGTCATGACTATAACTTTCCCTTCTCGCCCCTCCCTGAAATGTGTCGGATCCCCGCGCGATCTTGCTATAGGGTATTTCGGAAAATCGAGATTCCCCACCCTTTTCGATCACGATAAGTAATGGAAAATGTGAGCAAAGCGGAAATCGCATTTTCTCTTTGCGACGAGAAAAATACCATGGAAGGAATGTTTCGAGATCCCCTATAGATATTCTGGCAACTGTCGGCGAATGGCCTCTGGAGATTCGCGCGCGACGTTTTTCGATATCTCGCCACTGATGCGTTTTTTCACATTGTCGTCCAGGCAATCACGCAGTTTGCCGAGAAAGCCGGGCGCGGCAAGAATATAGATTCTGCTGAATGCCTTCTCCAGCGCCTTCTCGCGCAGATGTGCGCATAATTCCTGGGCGAAACGAACCGCCTGCATCTTATGGGCATCGACTTGAGGCTCGACGGCATGGCGCCCTTGGCCCGCGCTGTCGAAGCTGCGTCCCCGGCCATCGCTGTCCAGGTCGCTGTTCTTGAGTCGGCTTTCGGGATGGGTGAAACTTTCCACCGCCAGTAGTGGCCCGTTGCGTTTTTCCGCCTGCAGAATCTGTGCGTGGCTGCTGTCCGCGGCCAGTACCCATATTGGCATGTTTCACTCCTCGGTTGGGTAAATGAAGGTATGTGGTCGATATGGAAAAAGCTTGTGTATAGTATCGCTTTTCGGATGGTCGTCTTACATGCTTGAAACTCCCATGAACTTGCAGACTACGGGATTCCGCGCGTGCTGGCCAGGTTCTTTGGCAACGTGCCGATGATGCCATCGGCGTTACGCATATTCCATTGATGGAACATGGAACAATCGCCACAGCCAGTCAAATGCCGGAATCGTCGCAAATCCCTTTTCGTCATCCTGGTACAGCTCGTCGGCGTGGGGTGGTCTCATGGTATGCTCGGGAACGAAATCAGAACGAAATGGCAGGCACATAAAATCCGGCGCTCGACTGAACGTAAGAATAAATGAGGCCAAGTGATATCCATTTCAAGGATTCCAGGTCATGGTATGGGTGTTTTCCCGGATCGGTATAGAGAGGCAATATGAGCGAGTACGCGATAAAGCTACAGCACTGGATCGAATCGGAGGAGTTTCGCCGTCTGCCGGAATCCGAGCGGGATTTTCTACTGACCCGCGCTTGTGATTATCGATTCACCTATCAGGAGCTGCGTCAACTGACAGAGATTGCGACCGATTTTTCCATGTGGGAAGTAGCACCGTTGAGTACTTGCTGGCCGGAGGATAAAGCTTCCGGCTCGTCGAAGCAGCGTCGCCAACAGGTACTGAAAGCGTTGAATACCCGGCGACAGGCGCTCAGCCATCAGGCGAATCACTATGCTTCGTCGGCGCCGGGTCGCGAGCAAGCTGTCGAACGTATCCAGCGGGTGACAGTGGAGAAGGAAAAGCTCGGGCTGGGTTGGTGTCCAGTCGCGTCGCCACGTACGCGATGTTGTAACCTGATGACACTGGACGCAGTGGAAAACTGCGGGTTCGATTGCAGTTATTGCAGTATCCAGTCTTTCTATCACGGTGACGAGGTGCGCTTCGATGCTGGCTTCGGCGAGAAGCTCGCGCGGCTAAAGCTGGATCCCGACAAGACCTACCATATTGGCACTGGACAATCGTCGGATTCGCTGATGTGGGGTAACCAACAGGGCGTGTTGGATGCCCTGGTGGCTTTCGCCAGGCGCTATCCCGATGTTATTCTTGAATTGAAAACAAAATCTAAGAATATCAGTTATTTACTGAAGCACGACATTCCCGCCAATATCATCGTCACCTGGTCGTTGAATACCCAGACGCTGATCGAAAATGAGGAGCATCTGGCTGCGTCGCTGGATGATCGCCTGCGCGCCGCGCGGCGGGTTGCCGACAAGGGTATTTTGGTGGGTTTCCATTTTCATCCGATGATTCATTACGATCGCTGGCAAGAAGACTATGCCGGTATCTTCAAGCGCCTGACCCAGGAATTCGATCCTGGCGAAGTCGTGTTGGCGTCACTGGGTACGCTGACCTATATCAAACCGGTGTTGAAACAACTTCGCCAACGCCCTGGTTTTCGTACCCAGATCCTGAAGATGCCGATGGTCGAAAGCGATGGTAAGCTCACCTATCCCGATGACATCAAACAAGCGATGTTCCGCCATGCCTGGGAGGGGCTATCCGCTTGGCAGGACAAGGTGTTCTTCTATCTCTGCATGGAGAGCCCACGCCATTGGAAACCGGTCTTTGGCTTCGATTACGCGAGTAATGACGATTTCGAGCGAGCGATGAAAGCCTCCTATCTCGACAAGGTGTCTCGAAAACGGATTTGAAGATGATGGGTAATAGATTTTACAGGATGTTGAAAAAGTCCTTCCATGGACTTTTTCAACGAAGGAACCGGAAAATGCGATTTCCCGGTTCCTTGCATTTTCAATGACTTGCAGTCATCGAAAATGGCGGTACCTTCCTTTACCGCACACAGGCCATTGAAAAATGCCATTTTTCAATGGCCTGCCAGGGGTTATTGCTAGTTTTATTTCGGGTTTTTCCGGTGGTGGATAGACTGATTTCGGGGTGCTTGAGATCACTATTTTATGCTTCGGTATGGTAGTCGGATGGTTTCGTAGAGACCTAATTCCCTTAAGAGGGAGATTTATTCATTTGATGCGTCAGTTTTTTTTACATTATTAGTTTTTCATTGTTTGTTTATTTGTGATGTTTTTTTAATTTTATTAGAAGCTTATTTTTCATGGCATATTTGTTGCTTGTTTTTTACGTAGCTGTAAATGAAGTGATTTCAATATAATCAACAGGGACAAACAGTCATGTTAAAGAAAACAGTCACAATCGCTGTGGCCGCGGCGCTAGGTGGAATGGCGACGAGCGCGAATGCCAGTCATTTTCGTGGGGGCGTGCTACTACCGAGCATCAGCGCCAGTGGGTTGCTGACGGTTCAGTCGACCATGTTTTGGCGAAAGACCGCGGCGGATCCGGTGAGTCTGACGGTTTCCGGTGCTCACGGGGCGATAATGGAGTTGTCCAATACCTTGGATGCGGCGGATTCGCGCTATGATGTGCGTCGTCAGACGTTTCAGACCCAGATGACCGGTGGCGCGGGTAATATCGATATTTCCTGGGGTAGTTGCTGCCGGGTTTCGGGTATCGCAAACTGGCCTGGCAGCAGCTCGGTGAGTTGGACGATGGATTCCCGGCTCGTTTGGGACGGGCAGTCTGCGAATGCGCCGATTCTGTTCGATTTCAGCGCGATTCAGCAAGAGGTGCTGCGTGGCACGGCTTACCACGATAACCTGGGCGCGGTATCCGGTTCTGCTCTCACCTTGAGTTATGATCAGGCGCTGAATGGTATTCCATCGCAACCGCCTGGCTTTACCGTCGACCCCGTGACGGGTGATTTGGATATTGATGCCGTATCGACCAACTCGTATACCGATAACCTTAACAACCCCGGCGCGGACTATGCGTTCAGCGGTCATATCAACGCTAGTGATGGCAGCTTTGTCGAGTTTGACTGGCTGTTCGATGGTGTTGGCGCACTGTCCAACAACGCGCCAAACGTGCAGGATGTCGTTATCAATGCCCTGGTCGGAGACAATATCAGCCATACGATGCTCGCTACCGATGATGGCTTGCCGAACCCGCCGGGCGGCTTGACTTGGGATCTGTTATCGTTCATCGGCGCGGGCGCCAATCTTGCCCCAGTATTCGATCCAAATACCCAATTGTTTACTTGGGATACCACGGGTTCCGCCGTTGGCACCTATATCGTGAATATTCGCGCCAATGATGGCAGCTTGACGGATTCAGGCAGTATCACCATCAACCTGACCGCTGGTGGCGGCGGTGGTGGTGGCGGTAATGTATCGATCCCCGGCACCTTGGTCCTGCTACTGGCCGGACTCAGTGGCGCGGGGTTTGCGAGGAGACGCCAGTCTTCATAGTTCGCGCGTCTTGTCGTATAGAAAACGGGTGGCCTTGCCGCCCGTTTTTTGTGCCTGCGTGCTTATATCGGCATCAATATAGCGCCTATTCAGCATTTCAGGTCGGTTATGGATCACAGGCAACCGACTACGTGTTTTTACGCTAACAGGATGTTGAAAAAGTCCTTCCATGGAGTTTTTCAACGACGGAACCGGAAAATGCGATTTCCCGGTTCCTTCATTTTCAATGACTTGCAGTCATCGAAAATGGCGATATATCCTTGTGCCGCACACAGGCCGTTGAAAAATGTCATTTTTCAACGGCCTGCTAAACGTCGGAAGTATTCCATGCGTACCTTTACCCCAGGCTTGCGTTGCTCGTTGTTTGGAGGTGGCCAAACGTCACTTCTCACGCCTTGATGGGCGTTTTTTCAGGGGCAACAGAACCCGTTGGTTTTGTGTCAACAGGCTCTATGATGAGAATACCGTGATGATTATGCCAAGTCGAAATGCATCCTGTCCGTGTGGTAGTGGAAAAAAGTACAAGCGCTGCTGTGGCTCGGGCGCGTCTGTTGTGGATACCCAGGATTCCGCCCAGTTGGCGCTGAAGGGGGCGGCCTATCTGCAACGTGGTGAAAACCGGTTGGCACGGGGCTGTTTCGAGACGATTCTGGAACGATTCCCGGGTAACACTCAAGCGCGCTATCTGTTGGGACTGTGTATCGCCGACAGCGAGCCGGAGCGGGCGCTTGGTTTGATCGGGGAGGCTCTGGACGCGGGCCTGCAAGATCCCGCCGCTTATTTTCACTATGGTCGACTGTTGTTGGAGAAGGGGGATAGGAGGCTTGCCGTCAGCGCGTTGAAGACGGCATTGGCGCTACGCCCTCGATTTGTACAGGCCGCGCGCTTGCTGGGCAACCTTTACCACGAAGGTGGCGATTTCACGCAGGCGGCCGCATGCTACCGTCAGGCCTTGCGGGACGATGCCGATGACTTTCAATCATTGCACAACCTCGGCAAGACGCTGTATCGGCTGCGAGAATTCGAAGCGGCGATCGATATGTTCCGGCGGGCCGCCGATGTAGCGCCGGAGCATCCCGATGTACTGGTTTCACTGGCTGCGCTGCTGGAACAGGAGCATGCCGTCGACGAAGCTGGGAGTGTGGCGGGGAGAGTGCTCGCACTGGACGATCGGCATCCCGCCGCGTTGACGTTACTTGCCAGAATGGCGCTCCGGAACGATGATTCCGGGCGCGCCGTGAAATATCTCGAACAGGCTTGTCTGGAAGGGTATCCACTGGCGGAGCAGGCCGCTTGGCACCAGGCGCATGCGGAGTTGCTGGACAAACAGGGTAGCCATGTCCAAGCGATGGCCGCGTTGCGGCGGGCGAAAGCGCTGTCCGCCAAGGAACGGCTCGATAGCTATGACGAGACGCGTTGGCGGCGTTATACGGACGATCAGCGCGGCTTGCTTCGCTTATGTGCTGGCTGTTCATCGCGGGAGCCCGCTGATATTCTTGTCCGTCCGCTGTTCATCACCGGGTTCTTCCGTTCGGGCACGACGCTGTTGGAGCAGATGCTGGCCGCGCATTCCCGCGTGGAGAGTGGTGGCGAGCTGACGTGGCTGCCGGATGCCGAGATCCACGAGGCCGGCGGGCATGCGGCGGTGGATCGCGCGGCGCCCTGGGCGGAAGCGCCCGCTGACGATGTGATGAAACGCCTCCAGCGCATCGGCGCGCGCTACCGGGCATCGATGCTGAAGAAAACCGATACCAACCCACCGACTTGGTTTGTCGACAAACTACCGTTCAATCTGATGCGTTACGCGGTGATTCGCCAAGCGTTGCCGGAGGCGCGCGTGATTCGCATGATGCGGCATCCGTTGGATATCGTGCTGTCGAATTTCTTCCATATATACATGGATATGCCGGATTGGTCGTATCGCCAGCGGGATATTGCCGACCTGCTGATCAAGGCGAACGCGCTGGCCGACGATACCGAGAATGCTGCCTGCGTCATTCGGGTGCGGTACGAGGATCTGGCGAGGGAACCGGAGGCTGTGCTGGACCGTTTGGGACTCGAATGGGACGCGGGCCTGCTGGATTTTCATCGTTCTGGCAGGAAGGCGCGAACCGCCAGCTATGAACAGGTCACCCGACCGGTCTATACCGACTCGATATACCGTTACAAGCGTTATCTTTCCCTGCTGGACGATGCGCTGATCGACAAACTGCGTCCATTGATCGAGGCGGAAGGCTATACGGTTTAGCCGGAAGTTGAAAAAGTTCTTCCATGGCCTTTTTCAACTTCAATGACTTACCGTCATCGAAAATGGCGGTACCCCCTGTGTGCGTGAAAAACTGCAGTCGGTTGCCTGGGATTCGTTCGCAGGAACGCCGTGAATGCGTTCGTGTGGATTTGGCCTTGGCATAACCCATGGGGAGATGGGGAATGCCTGGAGTGTTCCCAGTGCCCTGGCTCGGATATCCCGTGGCCGAACCACAGACAACCTGCATGATACGGGGTGTTCCAGTATCTCAATACGAGGCTTGGTCTGAGATTGCGGCTATACCGTCAGGTGAGACAGGTTTTTGCCGGGTGCGATGATGCGTAGAATACCGAGCGGCCCATCATAATTTCAGAGTATCGATATGAGTGAAGACAGTAAGAACCTGGACCTGAGTAGCGGTATCGCTGCTTTCGAATCACGCAGTTTTTCCCAGGCTGCAGGACTGCTTGGCCCGCTGGCGGAGCAGGGCGACCCGGAGGCGATGTATCGCATGGCGATCATGGCGCAGAACGGTCTCGGCATGGCGGCAAACGAGTTGCTCGCTTATAAGTACATGAGAGGTGCGGCGGAGGCCGGTCTCGGCTTGGCGCAACATGGCTTGGCGTTTATGTATCTGGAAGGCGAGTGCATCGAGAAAAACCCGCAAAAGGCGCTGGAATGGTTTGGCAAAGCGGCGGATCAGGGCCTGCAAGGCGCGATGACCACGATCGGCATGATGTATCAGGAGGGCAATGGTGTCGAGCAAGACCAACAGAAAGCCGCGGAATGGTACAAGAAAGCTGGCTTCGAGATGTAGCGATGGATAGACGCGAGCAGTATCCCGGGCGTGACACCCGGCGGCCGCGTCGGCGTCTGGGGCGTTTCATCGCCATTGCCATTTTCCTATTCGGTGGCGTGCTGTTGTTCAAGGACCAACTGCAAGCCCCGTTGACGGATTTCTGGCGGGGTACGTTGCAGCCCTTTGTACGAACAGGCGAGCTTCCGCCTCGGCCCGACAAGGTGCTTGCGCCCGGCGAGAAACCCTGGCTAGTGCCACCGGATTTCATCGATAACCCCGAGGACCAACACGAGGCGCGTCAGTTCGCGCCGCCCAGGCCAATAACCCTCAAGGTTTCCATCGCGAAACGCTTTCGTCCCGTGGGATTCAGGATCGGTGTTCGTGGCTTGCCGATGACCTTGCATGCCAAGCCTCCAGATGAGCTGAGTGTCTCGCTCAGTCTGAGCGATCATCGGCGACTCTGGGGGCGCATCCCATTCCAGCGGGGCGGGCCGATGGATTTCGTCATCGATTTCCGGGACACAGGCCCGGTATTGATCGCCGATCTGAATCGCGATGGGGATTTGGGTAACGATGTGCTCGAATTCCCGACACGTGGGTCGGGTTATTTTGGTGTGTTGCTGAAGCTGCCGATGGGCGAGATCAGTGGCGTGCCGGCGTTGGCTGGAGTCGACTATACCCTGTGGCTGTATGCAAAACGCAAGGATCTGGACAAGGGTGTGTTGCGTTATTATCCACGTACTCAACTGGGTGGCGAGATTCGGCTTGGCGACGCGTCCCATGCGATGTGGTTGACCGACGACCTGAAGATCGATGGGGATTATCGCAACGACGGCATCAGCATCGATCTGGACGGAGATGGCGGGATCAACCGACTACAAGAGTATTTTGCTCCGGGTCAGTCGGTCATCCTCGGTGATCAAGCCTGGAAGCTGGAGATCGTCGATTGAATGCTCCTCGTAATGATCGACGGTCACCGGGAAGAGGCTTGTCGTTTGCCAGTGATTCGTCCATGAGAATGCCGTGAATACGTTCCTGTAGGCTTGGTCCCGGACATCCCGCAGTCGAACCATGGGCAGCAGCCATCATGTGAAGTCAGATCGTAACTACTCAGCTCACCACTGAAATGCGCCATCTCTGCGGGGTGTCAACCCAATTCAGAAATGTCCTCTTTTCTGCCATTCAGAAGTGTCCGGTTTTGTTTGTCGTTTACGGGTTGGTTGAGGTATTTGAACAGCGATTGATTGGACGACGTCAAGGATGGTCTGCCG
>Ga0256841_1000981_pt1 | contig 26680 bp, 23 predicted proteins | sample 356308metaG_FD_185971 | JGI IMG/M metagenome (GOLD analysis project Ga0256841, IMG submission 185971) | Hydrothermal vent microbial communities from Mid Atlantic Ridge, Atlantic Ocean - 356-308 | ecosystem: Environmental > Aquatic > Marine > Hydrothermal vents | place: Atlantic Ocean: Mid...
CTAGCAGGGCTTTTTCTGCAGCTTCGCCACTTTCCCCGCTCATACTGACACCTATGGCATGCGACCAGTATACTGGCAACACACGCATCGCGGATCGATGGGCGATCGCAATTGCAAATTTCCGAGCCTTTTCATCAGACCGGTCAAGAAGCCAGTCAGCCAGACTCTGCCGATCAACTATTGCACCCACTGCAACCATGCTGCGACTCTGCCGTATTTGGCTGTTTCGGGCAAGCTTGAAGCTCTGCGCGACCGGTCGGCTGTGACGGGCCAAAACGGGAAAATCCCGTGTATGGAATACGTCTGGAAAACGTCTGGAAAACGTCTGGCAACGAACCTGTCGCAAGCCGGGACTGTTCAGCCCTCGCGTGTTCGCACCAGCCGCCGGACCCAGCGCCCCAGATAGATGACCGGCCAGCGCAGCATCGAGATGCCGGCGGCCAGAAACACCAACCCGACCCAAGGCCCGTTTTCATAGGTCACATAGCCCAGCAGTGGCACGCCGACGGCGATCAGCAGATACGCCCGGGTCCAGTAATTGTCACGGCTGGGAAGCATTGCCGAAACATTCGCGACAATAACCCACAAGACGGCCAGAATGAGGGAGAGGTTCATGACTGTTGCCCTTCCTTCCGGCAATGCGATTTCGTCCGCCCGAGCAGGTAGCGCAAAAGAACCCGCAAGGGGCGGCGAAACATCGAGACCAGCGCCGCTACGGCAGCCAGCACGATCCAGGCATTGTGCTGAACTGCAAGATAGACGAGCAAAGGCGGTGCCAGCACCAACAGGGCAAGCCCTGGCGCAATTTGCCAGCGCATGGGCAACAGCGCCACCAATGTGGCGGCCAGCACCCATAAACATGCAAGGATCAGAGAATGGCTCACGTTGTTTCCCCAATTTTTGCGACCGGAGCGGATTGAAACACGAACACCCGGATCCGGTCCACAAAACCCGGTGCCATATGTATTGCACCGGCTTGTTTCTTCCAGCCCCAGATTAACGATTGTTTTACTACCGTAAAGGTAAAAGTTGATAGCGAACACAACTTTTGATTGTTTTCAGGCCCCGCTCCCCCGGTATTGCAGGGGTCTGGCTGTGGCGCCGGCCCGGCTGCATGGCCCCTTGGCGATATGGGGTGCAACCAATTTTTTCTTACGCTTGCCACAGCATCAGCCTTTCAGATGGGCCGGCAGGGCATGCGCCCAGTTTCCGATTGTCCCCGCCCCCAGACAGACAAGCATGTCACCCGGCCTGGCCTCGGCGCGCACAAGATCGACAAGCGCCGCCTCATCCTTGATGGCAACGGCATGGCGGTGCCCGTGCCGGATCAGCCCGGCCACCAGATCATCACGGCTGGCGCCCTCTATCGGGGTCTCGCCGGCCGCGTAGACATCGGTAATCCCGACCACATCCGCGTCATTGAACGCGCCGCAGAAATCCTCGAACAGCGACTGAAGCCGCGAGTAGCGGTGCGGCTGGTGCACGGCAATCACCCGGCCGGTGGTGGCCTGACGCGCCGCCTTCAGAACCGCGGCGATTTCAACCGGATGGTGGCCATAATCATCAATGATGGTCACGCCGCCAACCTCGGCGACCCTGGTAAAGCGGCGGTTTACCCCGCCAAAGGCAGCAAGGGCTGCGCGGATATCGGCCCGCGACATACCCAGATGCCGCGCTACAGCTACCGCCGCCAGCGCATTTGAAACATTGTGATCACCCGGCATCGGCAGGGAACAGCCCTCTATCAGCTTGTGTTCGGTCTGAAGTTCGATATCGAAATGGGCGACACCATTCCGGTAAGCAAGGTTCAGCGCCCGCACATCAGCCTGCGCATTGAAACCATAGGTCACCACCCTGCGATCGGTGATGCGCCCGACCAAGGCCTGCACTTCGGTATGATCGGTGCAACAGATGGCCAGCCCGTAGAAGGGAATATTGGAAACAAACTGATGGAAGCCTTCGCGCAGGGCATCGAAATCACCCCAGTGGTCCATGTGTTCCGGGTCAATATTGGTGACAATGGCGATAGTTGCGGGCAGGCGGTTGAAGGTTCCGTCGCTCTCGTCGGCCTCGACCACCATCCATTCACCCTGCCCCATACGCGCATTGGAACCATAAGCATGGATGATACCGCCGTTGATCACGGTCGGGTCAAAATGGCCCGCGTCCAGCAGGGTTGCGACCATCGTCGTGGTCGTGGTTTTGCCGTGGGTACCGGCCACGGCGATGTTTGATTTCAGCCGCATCAGTTCTGCCAGCATTTCCGCCCGGCGCACCACAGGCATGCCGCGCGCCCGCGCCGCATCCAGTTCAGCATTTCCCGGCTTGATGGCCGAAGAGGTGACCACAACCTCGGCACCTTCCAGATTTTCCGCCTTCTGGCCGATGAAAACCCGCGCGCCCATTTTCTCAAGCCGTCTGGTAATGTCGCTTGCCTTCAGGTCCGAGCCCTGAACCGTGTAGCCCTGATCCAGCAGAACCTCGGCAATGCCCGACATGCCGATGCCGCCGATACCGACAAAGTGGATCGGCCCCATTTCAAGCGGGAGCTTTGTGACCGCGGCTGCACTCATGTTTCCTGCCCTTTCATGTTTTCTGCGCTTGTCGGGCCAGATTTTCGACCATTTCCACAAGGCGCTGTGTCGCGTCCGGTTTGCCGCAACTCAACGCCGCGGCGGCCATTTTACGGGCCGCATCCGGGTTGCTCAGAACGGCCTCTATCTGCGCCGAAAGGCTGGCGGCATCAAGGGCGGATTCCGGAATGAGGATTGCCGCGTTGGCCTTGACCAGACTGCGGGCATTTGCTGTCTGGTGGTCACCTGTCGCCGCAGCGTAAGGGATCAGGATCGACGGGCGGCCGATCACCGAAATATCGGCAACAGAAGACGCGCCGGCCCGGCTGATCACCAGTTGCGCTTCGCTCATCCGGCGCGGCACATCGTTGAAGAACGGCTGCACATCCGCCTTGATCCCGTGTTCCGCATAAAACTGTTCCACCTGGTCCTGATCCTCGGCCCGGGCCTGGTGGCTGACACTCAGGTGCCGACGCAGGCTTTCCGGCAGGTTGGCGATGGCCTGCGGAACCGTTTGTGACAGAATGCGCGCGCCTTGTGATCCGCCCATGACCAGAATCGACATCGGATAATCCCCCGGCGCGATATAGGCGGCACCGGCCCGGTCAAGAATGGCGGCGCGCACCGGATTGCCGGTATAGCTGCCGGTTACACCGTCGGGCAGGTCGGTCGGCCAGGTGCCGCAGGCCACAGCATCAACGCGTTTGGCAAACAGTTGGTTGACCCGGCCCAGCACGCCGTTTTGTTCGTGCAACATTCTTGGCAGGCGCAAAAGCCAGGCTGCGGCAACCGCAGGAATGGAAGGATAGCCGCCAAAGCCGACCACCACGGTCGGCTTGTCGCGCCACATGCGCCGGAGCGCCGAAAGGACGCCTCCGGCGATGCGAAAGGGGACCAGGGCCCTGCTCAGCACCCCGCCGCGGGCAAAGGTGGCCGAGGAAATCTGCTCGATCTCGACAACATGCGGAAACCCGCCGGTATAGCGGGCGCCACGGGCATCGGTTGACAGTTTGACACGCCAGCCCTTGCGCAGCATGGCCTCGGCCAGGGCCTGCGCGGGAAACATATGCCCGCCGGTCCCGCCTGCGGCAATCAACAGAAGCGGCTGGCGCGACATGGGCTATTGTCTCCGCTGCATGAAATGATCGCGCAACTCGCCCTGCGGGCGCGTCCGGGTAAAGGCCAGCAACATGCCAATGGCAATGCCGCCCGCAATCAGCGACGAGCCACCATAGCTGACAAAGGGCAAGGTCATGCCCTTGGACGGCAGCAAGCGGACAGCGACCCCCATATTGATGATCGCCTGAATGCTGAACATGGTGATCAGCCCGGTGCCCGCCAACCGGATGAAGGGATCACGCTCGCGCATCAAACGCCAGAGGGAGCGCACGGCGATCACTGTATAAAGCGCGATGATCACCGCAACCAGGATGACGCCGTATTCCTCGGCCGCAACCGCAATGATGAAATCCGTATGCGCATCAGGCAAGGACCATTTGACCTGCCCCTCACCGACGCCAACCCCGAAAAGGCCGCCCTCCTGAATGGCATTGGTGGCATATCCCATCTGGGTATTCGGCGACACCTCTGCCGAAAGAAACCCGTCAATCCGCCGGGCAAAATGCTCTGAATTCTCATAAGCCATGGTGCCGGCAAACACGGCCGCGCCGGCCATGCCGGCAAGCAGGGTAAAGGGGGCGCCGGCGACAAAATACATCACCCCCCAACCAAACAGGATCAATGACGCCTGCCCGAAATCCGGCTGCATGGCCAGAAACCCGACAATGATCAGCGTCAGCACAAAGGAATACAGCTTGCCCGGCGGGCCATTGATTTCCTGACTGGCCGCCATAAGCCATGCGGCCATGATCACGAAGCCCGGCTTCAGGAACTCGGAGGGCTGAACCGCAGCAAAGCCGAGGCTGTACCAGCGCACCGCCCCCTTGCCAAAGTCGGTGCCCAGAAAAGGCAGAAGTGCCAGCGCAACAAGCGCCGCCGCAAACCCCAGAACGCCAAGCCGGCGCACAAGGTTTGGCGGCATCATCGAGGTCAGCAGCATCGCAACCAGCGCCAGGCCACCAAATATCGCCTGCCGTTCAACATAATGAAAAGGCGCAAAGCCGTTTCGCGCGGCCAAGGGCGGCGAAGCCGCCAGTCCCAGCAAAATCCCGATCCCGAACAACAGAAAGACGCAAGTTATCGTCCAACCATCAACTGTTCGCCACCATCTTGGTAAAACTGGCTCGTTTTCCCGCACGCGAACCGTGCCATAGACCATTTCTGTCATGGATACCGCCTGATACTGCCTCACTCATACCCCCGTTGCCGGGGCGCCCGATTTTTCGGATCTGTCACACATTGTAGCGCGAAAGCAGCGGCCGCGCTAGGGCGAAAAGAGGCACATGCCGCATACAACCCAGCGTTGCGGGGCTTGCCTCAGCGCCTCAGGCATGCTCATGAGGCACGCAACGCCTTCACAGAGCAGATAATGACCGGCCCAAACAAAACATTCGACACGATCATCCTTGGCGCGGGCGCCGCCGGCATGATGTGTGCAACCCAGACAGGCGGGCGGGTTCTGCTGGTCGATCAGGCCCGCGCCCCCGGCGAGAAAATCCGCATTTCGGGGGGCGGACGGTGCAATTTCACCAACCTTCATGCGGGGCCGGACAATTTTCTTTCACAGAACCCGCATTTTGCGAAATCAGCGCTCAGCCGCTATACGCAGTGGGATTTTCTGGAGCTTGTCGCGCGGCACGGCATTGCCTGGCACGAAAAAACACTGGGGCAACTGTTTTGCGACGGATCCGCAAAAGAGATCATCGCCATGCTGATCCGGGAAATGCGCGGGGCCGAGCTGCGGCTGCGGACCACGGTTTCTTCGGTTGCCAGATCGGGCAACAGGTTCATGGTGAACCTGGATACGGGCGAATCCCTGACCTGCCGCAATTTCGTGGTCGCCTGCGGCGGCAAGTCGATTCCGAAGATGGGCGCAAGCGGGCTGGGCTACCAGATTGCCCGTCATTTTGGCCTGCCGGTCACCGAAACCCGCCCTGCCCTTGTGCCGCTGACCTTTGGCGACAGGTTCAAACCGCTGGCCGGTGTCTCGCTGCCGGCCCGCACCTCATGCAATGGCGCGTCGTTTGAAGAGGCCGTCTTGTTTACCCACCGCGGATTGTCCGGCCCTGCAATTTTGCAGATTTCATCCTATTGGCGCGAGGGCGCGGCGATCGTGCTGAACCTGTGGCCCGCTGGCGATTTGCTGGAAAAACTGCGCGCCGAGCGGCAAAAATCCGGCCGTCGCGACATTTCCACCAAACTGGCAGAGTGGTTGCCCAAACGGCTGGTCAGCTACCTGGCCGGGCTGCACGGCTGGCACGGCAACTTGGCCGATCATTCGGATCCGGCCCTGGCCGGCATCGTGCAGGCAATCACCACTTGGGAGCTGCACCCCACCGGCACCGAGGGCTATCGCACCGCCGAGGTCACCTTGGGCGGGGTGGATACAGATGCGCTGTCATCGAAAACCATGCAGGCCAAGGACGTGCCGGGGCTATATTTCATTGGTGAAGTGGTGGACGTGACCGGCTGGCTGGGCGGATACAACTTTCAATGGGCATGGTCTTCGGGATGGGCGGCCGGGGTGGCGATTGCAAGCAGAATGGCCCAGGGCGAAGGCCTGTAATTCAGCAATTATTACCATAATTTCAATTATTACCATTTTGTTCCAAAGCATTTGCATGGCCAACCACACCCCTTCAAAACAGAGGCTCTTAAAAAAACAACCACAAGATGATTTCCTGTAGTAGCCCCTCAGCTATTACGAAATGTAAGAAAGGAAACAATTCCGCAATATGTGAAATATTGTTAACGCTGGTTCGTTTGCGCCAATATTCAATCTGATCTACGCTCTGCTGCTAAAGAACTGCGCAACCGGGACCCATAAAATGTCTGAGCAAAAAAGACGAAAAACCCTGTCGCAATCTTTACTGCCATTCTGGCACGGCAATCATCCGCTCGCACCCTGAGTATCGCCGCATGCCGGGGCTGCAGACTCCGGATGCAACGCGACAATTCTTTTCGGCTGTACCCCGCTGGAAGGTACCTTTTGGCACCGCCCTGCTACACGCCTTCTACCAATGGACACTGGACACAAGGGAGGATTGACGACAACTTTCACAATAGAATGTTGATTTTTCTCATGATTTGGGCCGCGTTACAAACAACGGGTGTAGAAATAAACGCCTGCCGGCTCTGAAAACAACAGGAGGCTTACGTAATGAAACGGTTATTACTGTCGGCGTTTTTGGCCCTGACCGCAATGGTTTGGGCCTTTGGCGCCAAGGACGTGCAGGCGCAGGAAAACAATTCTGCGACCTTGGCACGTATCATGCAATCTGGTGTGTTGAAAGTGGGGGTCAATCCGCTATTCAAGCCCTTTTCCTTTGAACAGGACGGCAAACGCGTCGGGGTAGATGCGGATATTGCCGCCCTGCTGGCCGAGAAGATGGGTGTGAAGCTACAGCTTGTCGTGCCGGATTCCTTTGGCGATCTGATCCCCATGGTCAAGTCAGGCCAGATCGACGTCGTCATGGCCGGGATGAGCATCACCTTTGACCGTGCTCTGGCAGTGGATTTCACACAACCGTATTTTGAAACAGGATTGTCCGTGCTGGCCAACAAGGGCAGGCTGGGCAAGCTGGGGGCCGGACAGGTCAAGGATTATGACGGCTTGATCACCCGCTTGAATGAAAACGGCAAGATAGACAAACTTGTCATCGCCGTGACCAAAGGCAAATCACCCGAAAAGGCTGTTCCACAATTCTTTCCCGGTGCGCAGGTGGTCCAGTATGACTCCAACGAAGCCGCCGCCGAAGCCGTTCTGGCCGGCAAGGCGGACATCATGGTGCATGACGAGATGTTCCTGAAGGTCTGGCTGCATGACAATGCCAAGACAGCGCAATTCGTTGTTACGGTTTTCGACAAACCGTTCAAGCCCGACAATTACGGCTATGCCGTGGCCAAGGGCAATCTCGATTTTGTCCATCTGCTGGATACGTTCATCCTGGCGGAATTGCAGAGCAACGGGCGCGTCGTTGAATACATGAACAATTACATTCCGGTAAAAGCGCAGCTTTCGATACGCAGCTATAATATTACCGATGACGTTTACGGGGGAGACTGAGCCATGGCTACGAGTGAACCGAAAAAGAAAAAGGGGCTGGATTTACAATGGAAAATCCTGCTCGGCATCGTGCTCGGCATTGCGCTTGGGCTGTTTATCAATGTGACCTACGGGACAGGCATTGACAGTGGACCGATCTACATCATCAAGACCATCTTCAAATATGGCGGTGAAATCTTCATTCGTCTGCTGCGGATGCTGATCATTCCGCTGGTGTTTGCCTCGATCTTCATGGCCATTGTCAATCTTGGCGATGTTCGCGCACTTGGCAAGTTGGGCGGCAAGACGGTCGGGTTCTACTTTCTAACGACAGCCTTGGCGGTTGCCGCTGGCCTGATCGTTGTGAATGTCTTCAACCCCGGTCTGGGCATTGACAAGGAGGCCCTGTCGGCCCTGGGGATTGGCGCCGAAGTCCCCGGCAAGGTCGGAAACGCCGGGGTTGGCGAAAAATCGGCAGTGATCATCATTGTCGATACTTTCGTCAACATGATCCCGAAAAACTCGGCTGCGGCCTTTGCCCAGGGCAATATCCTTCAGGTGATCTTCTTCACCATTTTCCTGGCAATCATGGCCTCTATCGTCGGCAAGGCGTCAGATACGATGGTCGAGGTCATTCACGGGCTGGACCGGATCATGCAGGCCGGCATCATGGCGGTGATGAAAATCGCGCCTTACGCGATCTTCATGCTGGTGACGGCGATCTTCATGGATCTGGGTTTTGCAGCGCTTGCGGCGCTGGGAAAATACGCCCTGACGGTGCTGACCGGGCTTGCCATTCATGCTTTCATCACGCTGACCGCACTGGTGTGGATTTTCGGCAAGTACAGTCCGATCAAACTGTTCAAGGCTGTGGCACCTGCACTGATGACGGCCTGGTCTACTGCCTCATCGGCGGCAACATTGCCGATGACCATGTCAAACCTGACCGAACGCGCCGGGGTGGAACCAAAGATATCCAACTTTGTTCTGCCACTCGGGGCAACGGTCAACATGGACGGCACAGCGCTGTATGAATCCGTGGCGGTTATCTTTATCGCCCAGTTGCTGGGGATCGACCTGACCTTTGGCATGCAGATTGTCATCTTCATCACGGCCTCGCTGGCAGCCATTGGCGCAGCGGCCATTCCGGGCGCCGGTCTGGTGACCATGGGTATCGTTCTGACGGCGGCCGGTCTGCCGCTGGACGGCATTGGCCTGATCCTGGCGATTGACCGGATCCTTGACCAGTTCCGCACCGCGATCAACGTGTGGGGGGATGCCTGCGCAGCCGTGGTGATCGCCCGATCGGAGAATGCGATTGACGACTCGGCAACCGGCATGTCCGGGATCGAGCCGGCCGCGGCATAGACAGGAGTGGAAAACCTTGTGGCAGGACAGAACGACGTGGGGGGACCCACACCTGAATTTTGGGGCGTTCTGACCTGCCGTGAGCCTTAGATGGAGAAACGAAATGGAATTTCCAAAGAGCATCAAGAGTTTTGTGCTGCATGATATGCGCGGAAAATGGACCTACAAGGGCAAGGAATTGCGCAGCGCCCATTACATCCGCGTTGGATCCCGCATGAGCCTGTTCATCAACACGGAATCAGACGTTGACGGCAATCTGTCCTACACGATCCGCTTGCGGGACAGCTCGATCACCGGGATTGCAACATTGCAGGATGCCATTCACGTCGTTGAAACGGTGATTGACGAAAATGAGGATTTCATCAGCAAATATACCATGCTGGTTGAATAACGGTTCTGGCCGGCGGTGCTGCCACGATCGGGGTTGAAACCGCCAAGACCGAACAATGCAAAGGCCAAGGCCCGCCCGGCAACCGGCGGGCCTTTCGCCGTTCAATTGGGTGCGGCCGCAAACCACTTGCGGTAGATGATTTCGTATTCACCGCTTTCCACCACCTGCAACAGGGCCTGATTGACTGCCTCGCGCAATTGCGATCCTTTCGGAAAGACAATGCCGTAGGGTTCCCGCTGAAACACCGGGCCGGTCAGCCGGATTTTGGCAGCACCATCATGCAGCGCGAAATAGCTGAGCACCGGAAAATCGTAAACAATTGCCTGCACCTCCTGACGATCCAGTAGCTCATAGGCCTGTTCGATCTGATCCACCGAACGCAACTGTACCCCCGGCAGGCGCTGCAAATATTTTTCGCTGGTCGAGTTGCGCACCGTTGCCACGGTCTTGCCGGCCAAATCCTGCGGACCGTTTATCGAGCCGGTCAGTTCCGACACGGTCACGGCCGAGGTGATGGTTGCGGTAAACCAGGCAAAGGCGACATACCCGAAAACGATCAGCACCAGTGCGACAGCCCGCCCGGCATTGGTTTTGGGGGTCTTGTCTCCATAGCCAACGGTCGAGATTGTGACCAGCGTCCAGTAAACGGCATCCCACAAGCCCAGCGGGTAACTCCGGGTGAAATCCGGGTTTCGCTTGCGCTCAAGAAACCACATGATATGCGCCATCACCAGCACCAGAATGGCCAGCGCCATCATTGCAAACCGGAAGCTTGACGCTTTGAACATGGCTTTCAACACGGACAGGGTTTTGGCAAAAACCCCTTCTTGGCCCGGTCGGACAGCAATTTGCAAGCCGGAGCGAAAATAGGAATGCGAAAAATCCATGAGCCGCTCACGCTCGGCTGTGATCGTCACGGCCGCAATCGCGAGGTCGCCTTTTCCGTCTTTTACAGCATTCAGCAAGGCATTCAGATCCGGCAGCATCACAATATGGCTGCGAACGGCCAGTTTCCGTTCTATCGCCTGCCAGAGATCAATACTGAAGCCGGTGATCTGGCCATCATCCGCCCGCATGACGAACGGAGTCACCGGCTTTACCAGTATCTGCCAGTTTGCCGGTTCCTGCCCTTCTGGTGCTGCGGATTGTGCATGGGCGGGCATGGCAGGCCCGACCAGAACAGCCAGCATCACGATCAACCGAAACACACCGATCATAGGTTTCTCCCGCACTGGTAAAACAAAATGGTTCCGGGGCAGTTTACAAACTTCGACCGCAATCGGATATAGGGCTTCTGTCCGATCTTGCCTGCAAAGCGGAATTACGCAAGCGTGCTGACAATCCTGACGAATTCATCGCCGCGCTGTTCAAAATTATCATATTGATCAAAACTGGCGGCGGCGGGTGCCAAAAGAACCACATCACCGGATTCTGCATCCTTTGCCGCCTGATAAACAGCCTTTTCCATGGTTTCACAGAGTTCATGGGGAACATTGCCGAGGCTTTCGGCAAATTCCGCGGCCGACTGACCGATCAGGTAAGCCTTGGCGACATGTCCGAGATGCGGGGCAAGCGCGCTGATCCCGCCTGCCTTTGCCTGGCCGCCGGCGATCCAGCGGACGCGTTCAAAGGCCTGCAGCGATTTGGCGGCACTGTCTGCATTGGTGGCCTTGCTGTCATTCACAAAGACCACCCCGCCCCTCTCGCCAATGATCTGACAGCGATGCGGCAACCCCTTGAAGCTGCGCAGGGCGTTTTCGATCACCTTTGGGGCCACACCCAGGGTGCGCACTGCCGCATAGGCCGCACAGGCATTCTGATGATTGTGCACCCCGGGCAAGCCGGGCATGTTTCTCAGATCTATCGCCCCGACCTGCCGGCCCTTGCGGTATTCGCTGAGAAAGCCCTTGCGGGCAAAAACCGACCAGCCGGCGCCTGTCAGCTTTTCAAGCGTTGAAATCCGGATCACCTGATCGTCTGCGCCGCCGACCGCCATCTGGTTTGCCAGAAACCGGCCCTCCACCTCCTCCACCCCGATCACCGAACGGTCCGGCCCGCCTTCGGCAAAAAGCCGGCGTTTGGCGGCAAAATACCCGCCGATCCCGCCGTGGCGCTCCAGATGATCGGGTGAAAGGTTGGTAAAAACCGCAATGTCGGGTGTCAGGGAGCGTGCCAGTTCCGTCTGGTAGCTGGACAGTTCCAGCACCACCACCTCGCCATCATGCGCAGGATCCATATCCAGCACCGCCCGGCCGATGTTGCCGGCCAGTTGGCATGGCTTGCCCGCCTCTTGCAAAATATGGTGAAGCAACGCCGAGGTTGTCGATTTGCCGTTGGAGCCGGTCACGGCAATGATCCGCGGCGCGCGCTCAAACGCGCTCCATTCCGGTGTGGCGAAACTGCGGAAAAACAGGCCGATGTCATTATCAACCGGCACACCGGCACGCAGCGCATGCGCCACGGCGGGATGTGGCGCGGGGTAAAGATGGGGGATCCCCGGCGATGCGATCAGGGCCGAGACTCCGTCGCGCAGCGCATCATTGCGTGTCAGGTCAACAAGGCTATAGCCCTTGTCGGCGGCCAGAGCGCGCGCAGGCGCATTGTCATCCCAGACAAGCGGGATCGCGCCACCGGCCTGAAGTGCTGCGGCTGTTGCCAGCCCGGAACGCCCCAACCCGAGCACCGCGACTTTCTGGCCTTCATATCCGCGAACGGGGATCATTTCCTGCCCTTTCCCAATACCTGCCCCTGTTCATGTTCAGGGACAGGAAGTTTTTCAGCGTACCTTCAGCGTGGCCAGCCCGATCAGCGCCAGAATCAGGGAAATGATCCAGAACCGGATGACGATCTGCGGCTCAGACCAGCCCTTCTTTTCAAAATGGTGGTGAATGGGGGCCATCAGAAAGACCCGTTTGCCCGTACGTTTGAAATACAGCACCTGAATGATCACCGAAAGGGCCTCGACCACGAACAGCCCGCCGACAATCGCCAAAACGATTTCATGCTTTGTGGCGACCGCGACCGCGCCCAGCGCGCCCCCCAGCGCCAATGAACCGGTGTCCCCCATGAAAACCGCGGCTGGCGGCGCATTGTACCAGAGAAACCCCAGCCCGCCGCCAATCAGGGCCGCAGTAAAGATCAGGATTTCCCCGGTGCCGGGCACATAATGAACGCCGAGATATTCGGAAAAAACCGTGTTGCCGACAAAGTAGGAGATCACCCCCAGAGTGCCGGACGCGATCATCACCGGCATGATTGCCAGCCCGTCCAGCCCGTCCGTCAGGTTCACCGCATTGGCCGCGCCGACGATCACGACCATCGCAAACGGCAGGTACAACAGCCCCAGATTGATCAGGGTATTCTTGAAAACCGGCAGGGCCAGTTGATAGCGCAGGCCATCGGGATGCACCTGTGCGGCCCAGTAGGAGGCCACAAGCGCCACAATCAGGCCCAGCCCCATCCGCACCCGACCGGACACGCCATCCACATTGTTCTTGCTGACTTTTTTATAATCATCTGCAAATCCGATCGCCCCGAAGGAGACCGTCACGAACAGGATGATCCAGACATAAGGATTATCAAGCCGCGCCCAGAGCAAGGTGGAAACCACAAGCGCGCCAAGAATGAGCACCCCACCCATGGTCGGGGTTCCGGCCTTGGTGATCAGGTGGCTTTCCGGCCCGTCCTCGCGGATGGGTTGGCCGTTGGATTGGCGGCGCCGCAACAGGTTGATCAGCGGACGGCCAAAAAGAAATCCGAAAACAAGTGCGGTAAAAAAGGCCCCGCCCGCCCGAAAGGTAATATAGCGAAACAGATTGAAAAAATCACCGCCGTCTGAAAGTCCGGCCAACCAGTAAAACATTAGACTTGCCCTTGTTTGTCTGCGGGCTCCGGATGGCCCAAATTACGCAGCACGTCAACCAAAAGCGAAACCTGTGCGCCTTTTGACCCCTTGACCAGAACCACGTCCCCGGCGTCAACCAGTTGATAGACCTGTTCGCACAGGTCTTGCGCCGTTTCCGTCCAGGCGCCGCGCTGATGCTGCGGCAAAGCCTGCCAAAGCGCATGCATGCGCGGCCCGACACAGTGGATCAGATCCAGTTTTGGCAGGGACGGCAGACGGGCAAGATCCGCATGCATCTGCATTTCGTCCTGCCCCAACTCAAGCATGTCGCCCAGAATGGCGATGCGCCTTCCCTTGCGGATACGCCCGACGCCGTCACGCGGGGTTGTTGCCTCCAGCACTTCGAGTGCGGCTGACACAGAGGTCGGATTGGCATTGAAGGCGTCGTCGATCAGTTCAAAGTTCAGTTCCGCATCGGCAGAATCCAGAAAAACCGTTTCCCGCGTGCCGCGCCCGGCCGGTGGCTGCCAAGCCGACAGGCCACAGACCGCTTGCGCCAGATCAGCCCCGAGAGCCTGAACCGCAACCAGCGCCCCCAAGCCATTCATGGCAAAGTGGCGCCCGGCGGTTGCCAGTTTGAACAAAAGCGCGGTCTTGCCAATGCGGGCACGCGCCACGGTTTTTCCATTTGTGATCTGCACATCCAGTAAACGATGCGTGCAACTTTTCGAAATTCCGAAGGTTTCACAGCCTGCACCGGCCTGCTGCGCCGCGGCGCACAAGAGCGGCGTTGTTGCCAAATCCCCGTTAACCACGGCGACACCCTGTTTTTCCAGCCCCGAAAAGATCGCTGCCTTTTCGCGGGCGATGGAGTCAAGACCGTCAAAGGCTTCCATATGGACGGCCGCCACGGTGGTAATCATGGCGACATGCGGCCTTGCCAATCGGGCAAGTGGCGCTGTTTCGCCGGCATGGTTCATGCCGATTTCGATGATCGCGTAATCCGCCCCGCGTGGCAGTCGCGCCAGAGTCAGCGGCACACCCCATTGATTATTATAGCTTTTCTCAGCGGCATGGACACAGCCCTGCCCGGACAAGGCCGCCGACAGCATATCTTTGGTCGAGGTTTTGCCAACTGATCCGGTCACGGCCACAACACGCGCCTGCGACCGCGCGCGCGCCGTTCGAGCGAGATCTTCCAGTGCCTGCAGCACGTCCGGCACAAGCAATAGCGGCGCGTTGCTGTCCACCCCTTCGGGCACATGTGAGACCAGCGCCGCGGCCGCACCATTTGCCAGCGCAGAGGCCACGAAATCATGCCCGTCGCGCTGATCACGCAGGGCAACAAACAGATCACCCCTGGCCATGCTGCGCGTATCAATTGAAACACCTGCGGCCTGCCAGTCAGGCCCCATGCGTTTTCCGCCGGTGGCTTCTGCGGCTTCTTTGGCGGTCCAGAGCCTGCTCATGCCAGCCGCCCTTCCAGAGCGGCAACAGCAACACTGGCCTGTTCGCTGTCATCAAACGGAAGAACATCGTCACCGACGATCTGCCCGGTTTCATGCCCCTTTCCGGCAATCAGCAATGCGTCCCCCGGCCCCAGCGCATCAACCCCGCGCAAGATCGCCTCGGCCCGGTCGCCGACTTCGGTCGCCCCCGGACACCCCTGCATCACGGCGGCCCGGATCAGGGCCGGATCCTCGCTGCGCGGGTTGTCATCGGTGACAAAGACCACATCGGCATGGTCCCGCGCGGCCTGCCCCATGAGAACGCGTTTGCCGGGATCACGGTCCCCTCCGGCACCCAGCACCACAACGAGGCGCCCCAAGACATGCGGCCGCAGTGCCTGAAGCGCCGTTGCAACCGCATCGGGCGTGTGGGCGAAATCGACAAAGACGGCGGCGCCGTTTTCGCGCGTGGCCGCAAGCTGCATGCGGCCGCGTACGGTTTTGAGCCTGTGCAGACTGTCAAAAACCTCCTGTGCATCTGAACCGGTTGCAATCACCAGACCTGCCGCGGCAAGGACATTCAGCGCCTGAAACCCGCCGATCAGATCAAGCCGCAGTTGATGCGCCCGCCCCTGCCAGACAAACCGGATGTCCTGCCCGGTCGCATCATAACGCTGCCCGGCAAGGCGCAGATCCGCCTGCGGACTTTGGCCGAAGGTTAGCAGGTTTTGACCGCGAGAACGGGCCATTTCCACCAATTCGGGGCCTTTCGCATCGTCGATATTGATGATTGCGGCGGCATCATCAGGCAGGACACGCGTAAACAGGCCGGCCTTGGCCGCGAAATATGCCTCGAAGGTTTCGTGATAATCCAGGTGGTCCTGGGTGAAATTGGTGAAAGCCGCCGCCTTCAGGCGCACACCATCCAGCCGCCGCTGGTCCAGCCCGTGCGAAGACGCCTCCATCGCCGCATGGGTTATCCCTGCACCGGCCATCTCGGCCAGCAGGCGGTGCAATGTGATCGGCTCGGGCGTGGTATGGGAAAGCGGCGCGCTGTAAGCGCCTTCAACACCGGTTGTACCGAAATTGCAGGCGGAAATGCCCATTTCTTCCCAAATCTGGCGGGTAAATGTTGCCACCGAAGTTTTGCCGTTGGTGCCGGTCACGGCAATCATCGTTTCGGGTTGCGCACCAAACCAGAGGGCAGAGGCATAGGCCAGCGCCTGCCGCGGATCCTCGGCCAGAACCAAGGGCACGCCGGTCGCAGAAAGTTCCTGCCTTGCAATTTCCGCCCCCTGCCGGTCGGTCAGCACTGCCGCCGCCCCCATGCGCAGGGCAAACCGGATGAATTCACCACCATGCACGCGTGAACCGGGAAGCGCCGCAAACAAATGCCCCGGCTTCACCAGCCGGCTGTCGACAGACAGGCCGGTTATGTCGCTCTCGCGTCCATCCTGAGCCCGCAACCCCAGCGCGGCCAGAGAAGCCACCTTTGGGTTATTCCCCGAGGGATTTGCCATTCAAGCTGCCCTTGTCTCTTCAGTTGCTGGTCAGTGTTACCCCAACCGGGTGCAGAGGTTCAATCTGCGGGCGTATATCCAAAAGCGGTGCGACGCGACGTATTATTTCTGCCGCCACGGGAACGGCTGTCCAGCCCGCCGTGCGGCGCGGTTTCGGGCCGGATGTTTCCACCGGCTCATCCAAAGTGACAATCAGGACATATTTCGGGTCATTGGCCGGGAAAACACTGGCGAAGGTGGCGATGACCTTGTCCTTGTAGTATCCGCCAGTGGGTTTTGGCTTGTCGGCTGTCCCGGTCTTGCCGCCCACGGCATAGCCTTCGACCTCGCCAAAGCTGGCGGTGCCACGAACAACAACCTGACGCAGCATGTTGCGGATAGTTTCCGAAGTTTTCTGCGAGATGACACGTTCACCATTTTGCGGCCCGGCCTGTTTCAAGAGGGTGGGTTGCACCCTGGTCCCGCCGTTTACCATGGCGGCATAGGCTGCGGCCAAATGCACCGGGCTTGCCGAAATGCCATGGCCGTAAGACACCGTCATGGTTGATATTTCGCTCCATTTCGGCGGCAACAGCGGGCGTGCGCCCCTGGCCTCGACCATTTCCAGGGTTGTCGGGTCAAACAGCCCGAGGGATTTCAGAAATTCCTGCTGGCGTTTGGCACCGATCTGCAAGGCCACGCGCGCCGCTCCGATGTTGGAGGATTTCACAATCACGTCGGTAAGCGTCAGTTGGTTGCCGTAATTGTGGAAATCACGGATCTTGTATTTCCCCCACCGCAACGGCCCTTTGGTATCAACCAGGGTGGACGGATTCATCAGGCCAATGTCCAAGGCCTGCGCCGCGGCAAATATCTTGTAGGTTGATCCAAGTTCATACAAACCCTGAACCGCCCGGTTAAACAGCGGGCTGTCCGCTGCCTCACCCTTGGTCAGGGGCCGGGGCCGATCATTCGGATCAAAATCAGGCAGCGAAGCCAGCGCGACGATCTCTCCGGTCTTCACGTCCATCAATACGGCGGTCGCGCCGCGTGCATTCATCAGCTTCATGCCGCCCCACAACACCCGCCGGACCGCCGCCTGCACCGTCAAATCAAGCGACAGCTGCAACGGCCTGCCGCCATTGGCCGGATCGCGAAGATAGGCGTCAAAGGTTTTTTCGACCCCGGCGACACCGATCACCTCGGCCGAATTCACGCCCTCACGGCCAAACGAGGCCCCCCCTAGAACATGGGCTGCCAGTTTCCCATTCGGATATAGCCGCATTTCGCGGGGACCAAACAAAAGACCGGGATCACCGATATCATGAACCTGCTGCATCTGTTCGGGGGACAGCTTTTTCTTGATCCAGAGGAATTTACGCTTGCCGGTAAACTGTTTCACCAGTTTCTGTTCATCCAGATCGGGAAAGATTGCCACCAGTTCGCGCGCAGAACGTCTTTTGTCGATCATCAGCGGCGGTTGCGCATAAAGACTGTAAGTGCTGAGGTTTGTTGCCAGAATACGGCCCTGGCGATCCACGATATCAGCCCGCTGAGCCACAATGTTCGTGCCACTCGCAGCCGTTCGCGGCTCACCGGGTTCGCTCATGGCCAAAACCCCCATGCGCACGCCAACCAGCGCAAAAACACAGAAGAAAAAGACGCCAAGCACCAAGAGCCGGCCTTCGGACCGGCGACGGAATTTATCGCGCATTTCCTCATGCCGTTTGCGAATATTTTCCCGTTCGATCACGTCGGGGTTTTCGCCCTTGGCACGCGCATCCAGAATTCTGGCCAGAGGGCGCAGCGGTGTACGGGTCATTGGGTAGTCTCCAGATTGCCGACAACATCAACGGGGTTGGTGATGGGCGGCAGGGTAACCGCAGGGAAAGCAACCTGATCAACGCGGCTGAACTGGCCTGCGTCAAGCGGAAGCAACCCGAGCCGGTCAAAATTCAGGTCAGCCAATTCACGCAGGCGATCGGGCCTGTTCAGATAGGCCCATTCAGCGCGCAGAACACTGAGGGCCTCTCTTTCCTTGCCAATACGTGCCTGCAATTCTGAAACGGCCTTCAGCGATTGCTGGGTTTCATAGCTTTCCCGATAGGCCCAGAAGGCCAGCCCCATAACGGCCAGAGCTGAAAGCACAAAAAAGAAACTCCGCATCAAAATGCCCCCTTGCCTTGGAATGCCGGCAGCCCCAGGGCCCCCCTGTCTGACGGCCCGGCGCTGGCTGTTGTCCGTTCCGCCACACGCAGGCGGGCCGAGCGCGCGCGCGGGTTTTTGGCCAGTTCTTCCTCATCCGCAGAGATGGCCTTGCGGCTCAGCAGCTTGAATTGCGGTTGTTCCTGGCGGGTTTCGGGCGCATAGCGGTTTACGTTCCCCCCCCGCCCAGAACGGGATTGAAGAAAACGTTTGACCACCCGGTCTTCCAGGGAATGAAAGCTGACAACCGCCAGTTTCCCACCCGGTGCCAAGGCGCGTTCCGCGGCCTCCAGCCCCTCGATCAGGGCGCCGAATTCATTATTGACGGCGATGCGGATCGCCTGAAAGCTGCGCGTGGCCGGATGCGCCTGGCCCGGTTTCGCGCGCGGCAGGCACCGCTCGACAATTTCCGCGAGTTGCCGCGTGGTGGCAATTCGGCCTTTGCTGCGCTCGGCAACAATTGCGCGTGCAATCCGGCGGGCGGAACGTTCTTCGCCATAATGGTAGAGAACATCGGCGAGGGTCTTTTCCTCGGCCGAGTTCACAAGATCGGCCGCGTCAGGGCCTGATTGACTCATCCGCATGTCAAGGGGGCCGTCCTTCATGAAGGAAAACCCCCGCTCTGGCCGGTCGAGTTGCATGGAGGATACACCCAGATCAAGCACAACGCCGCCCAGGGGCTGATCGGCGTAAGTATCCAGATCGCGGAAATTGCCGCGCACCAGTTGAACGCGGCCGGCGTATTCAGTGGCCCATTCGGCCGCCAGTTCCAGTGCAAGCGGGTCACGATCAACCCCGATCACCCGTTCGGCCCCGGCATCAAGCAGGCCGCGCGCATAGCCGCCCGCACCCAGCGTTCCGTCAAGCCAGAGGCCGTTGACCGGCGCGACCGCCCGCAACAGCGGATGTAAAAGGACAGGAATATGCGGCGGTGCCAGTTCTTTTGAAGAGGCGGCCATGACTTACGCCCCTTCCTCACCATCCAGATAGACGGAAGGATCGACATCCGGATCAAACTCCTCATCGGCCTCCAGCCCGGCGTTCATCTCGGCTTCGTATGTCTGCGGGTTCCAGATTTCGAACGTATCGCCATTACCAACAAAATACGCCTCGCCCGTCAGCCCGGTCTTTTCCCGCAGTCTGGCCGGAAGAACCAGACGCCCGGTTTCATCCACACTCGTCGGATGGGCCTGGCCATGATAAAGACGCTGCAAGGCGCGGCGCTTCTTTGAGCCACGCGGCAGTTTGGCAATTTTTCTGTCAACTTCGTCGATCGCCTCTATGGTAAAACATTCGAGTTGCTTGCGCCGCGCATCACCATAGACAATCACCAGATTCGGGCTTTCACCCGGCTCCCAGCGCGGATCGCCCGCCTCAAGGACACGACGAAACAGCGCCGGGATAGACACCCTGCCCTTTGCATCCACCTTGTGGATGCCATCGCCTCTGAAAGTCCCCGTCACGATCCGCGACTCCTTCACCTGCCCCCGCTTTCACCCCTGAAACGGGTTACGGCGAATTGAGCTGCTGCCACTGCCCAATCCGCCGCCCTCGTCCCGTCTCCGGGAAGTCCAGCTGCGCGCGCCACCTGGGGGGATGTCTGCTCGCTCGCGCGCCGGATCTGCATTCAGATGAAAGCGGGTGCCTGTATGAAACCTGACTTGGTGCCTATTTCGGGGTTCTTTATCTGCCCCTGTTCTGGCCCGTCCTCATCCGTAAGCCATGTTTGACATGGGATTTCATGGTAATCAATAGTAATTTTTGGGATTCTTTGACTAGATGTGGTTTTTTACATACACCGAAAACGAGATGTTGTGGCCAATTCAGCAAAAATTACACCATAATTAGATGCACCCACCCAGTGCACCGCTAAATATAGACTCACGCATGCGCCTGCTATTTTTCCCATAAAATCCCGAAAAAATCCGAATGTTACAGAATATTTCGAAAATACCGGTAAAAAATGGGTTAAATTTCACGGGTTGCGGTTTTTTCGGGCATGATTCGCGGCATATATCCGGACTCGGGGCGGGCTGCCTTCCGCCCGTCCCATGATTTCCCAAGCCCTGCAGCCGGCCGTTTTCAGGCCACGCCCATATCCATCAGCCTGCGCGCCAGATTTGCATATGCCTCGGCCAGCGGGCCGGTGCCGGCGGCGATTGGCGTTCCACTGTCGCCAGCCTCCCTGACATCCAATGCCAGAGGCAATTCCCCGAGAAACGGCAAATTCAGCTTTTCGGCCTCGGCCCGCACGCCACCATGACCGAATACATGTGATTCATGGCCGCATTCGGGGCAGACAAAAACCGACATGTTCTCAATCAGTCCCACAATCGGAACGTCAAGCTTTTTGAACATGTCGATTGCGCGACGCGCATCAAGCAGGGCAACATCCTGTGGCGTCGAGACCACCAATGCGCCGTCAAGCTCGGTTTTCTGGCCCAAGGTCAGTTGGACGTCTCCGGTGCCGGGCGGCAGGTCTATCAGCAGAATATCCAGCTTGCCCCATTGCACCTGCCCCAGCATTTGCTGCAAAGCCCCCATCAGCATCGGTCCGCGCCAGATAACCGCCTGATCCGGTTCCAGCATAAGCCCGATGGACATTACCGTCACGCCATGCGCCTGCAGCGGAATGATGGTTTTCCCATCAGGTGAGGCGGGGCGTTTTGACAGCCCCATCATCCGCGGCTGGCTGGGGCCGTGAATATCGGCATCCAGAAGGCCGACGCGCCGCCCGGCCCGCGCCAACGCGACCGCAAGGTTTGACGATACGGTGGATTTGCCAACCCCGCCCTTGCCCGAGCCGACAACCAGGATATGGTTAACGCCTTCAATTCGCTGCTTGCCTTGCTGTGGCGTCGGGTGACGACCGATCTTGAGATCGGGTGGCGGGGATTGCGGCGCAGAGGCCGGGCCATGCGCCGTCAGCACAACCGAAACGCTTTCCACCCCAGGCAACGCCTTTACCGTTGCCTCGGCCACCTTTTGCAATGGCTCTATTGCGCGGGCATGTTCGGGACTCTCGGCCTCGATCACGAAACGCACATGCCCCCCCTCCAGCGTAAGAGCCCGCACAAGATTGCGGCCGACCGGATCACCGCCGTCCGGCAGTTTGATTGATTTCAGCGCTGCAAGCACGTCGTCGCGGGTTACCGTCATTGTCTTCTCCTCATTCGAATTCCTTGCAACAGTGTTCATTCCCGCCCTGAGCGCAAGGGGTCATTTCATCCGGCCGCCTGCAAACAGGTTCAACCGGGGCTCTTCGGAAAATAGGTCAGCATTACGTATGCATTTTCTGCATAGCGGCATTGATCATTCCGAGTGTTGTGCAACTGCAGCAATTGCTTATGTTCCTCTTTGTCAGAGGCAATACGGCTTCTGACAGAAAGTTAACTGACTTAGGTCAAGCAAATACCGAGACGAGTAAAATGGCATTCGCATCCGATATCCGCACCCTTGAAAGCAACCTTGCACATCGCATTGCTGCATTCACCAAATCGGCCCTGCAGCGCGTTGAGAACTATCGCATGTATCGCCGCACAGTAAAAGAACTGGCTGCCCTTGATAACCGCGAGCTTGCGGATCTGGGCCTGAGCCGCTCGATGATCAAGGGCGTCGCCCTTGAAGCCGTCTACGGCCGGTAAAGAATTCTCATTCCCCGAGGGCTTCTTCTCCTCCCTGGAGTCCTTGTGGAACCGCGATGGCGTCTTCTCCTCCCTGGCGTCATCGCGCAAAATCCGGGCTGAACAGCCCAACACAGATGCCGCGGGTTATCTCCTCCCTGAAGCCCAACGCGAAAAAGAACGGCAGTGCCCACCTCCTCCCGGGCGCTGCCGTTTCTTTTTGGGGATTGGCGTTTCAATTGACCGGTGCAAATATCCGTGTGCTCAACTCCCGCAACTGCGGATCTCTGGTTTCCTGCCCTTCATGACATCAATCACCATGATTTAGGCCAACATCACCGCCACGATTTATCGCTTGACCTGAACCTGACTTGAGCCTGTAGACGCATATAAGACACGAATAATTTCGCGACCAGGAACCACGAAAGGCACAAGAAATGAATTTCACAAAGGCAGGTATTATTCTCTTCACGCACAAATATCAGGAGTGCGTCAATTTCTACGGCAATGTTTTGGGGTTGGAAATCTTGCACAAGATAGATCGCGAGGGGGAACATCTCACTACTTTTTCGCTGGGTGACACATACTTGATGGTCGAGATGAATGGTGTTTCATCTGAGGGTGTAAAGACGAAAGACAAATGCCCCACCAAGTTCCGTTTCAATGTTCCGGACGTTGAAGCGACGTGCAATGAACTGCAGAGCAAGGGTATCACTCTCAGGGTCATTCGTCACAAATGGGGCACTACTGCCGAATTTTCTGACCCTGACGGAAACCCGTGCGCGCTAAGATCGGATAAAGGGTTCGGTGACTGAACTGCCGTAAATCCGGGAAAGAACCCATTCTACCGATTTTCTGTAACGCGGCGAATGGCTTTTGCCACCCGTGCAACCCGCGCTACCCGTCTCGTCCTGGTTCGTTAGGGCGTAGACCTAGGATCGCTGGAGAACAGAGCGATCTTGTTACCTTGCGGGTCGCGAAGGTAGGCCACATAAAAATGAGGGCCATACGAGTCACGTAAGCCCGGCTGTCCCTCGTCAGAGCCGCCTGCGGCAAGTGCGGCAGCGTGAAGGTCGCGAACCTCTTTTTGACTGCGAACCTCGAATGCAATCATAGTGCCGTTTCCGGCCGAGGCCGGATGTCCATCAAAGGTTGGTTTAACGTAGAAATCCGGCAGAACGGCAGACTGACCCGGTGGTACGGGCAGCGCATAACTCAGGCCCTCAGAACCCTCCTTCAGCCCGTAACCAAGGGCGGGCAGAAACGCAGAGTAAAACCGTTTTGCAAGGGCAATGTCATCAGCACCGACGGTGACATAGGCAATCATGTTGCGTGTTCCTTTCCGGAAGTCAGGCTATTGCAATGCGTTTGCTGCATTGTGGCAGACCATCCCCGAAAACCCTTCAGGTTTCAACCATTCAGTTGCGTTCATCCTTGGGTGATCCCATCACCATATATGAGGTGATGCCGTTTACCTTGGGGACCGTGCCCAGGATATCTGTGTGAAATACCTTGTAGCTGGCCAAATCTGCCACTTCGACCCGCAGCAGATACTCGAAAGACCCTGCAATATTGTGGCATTCACGCACCTGTGGGGCGAGGCGCATGGAGCGTTCGAATTCCTCCTGAGATCTTTTGCTGTGCTCAGACAGCCCGACCGCCACGTAAACCGTAAACCCGTTGCCCAGCTTTTCACGGTCCACCACGGCGCGATAGCCCTTGATCACCCCGCGCCGTTCCAGTTCCTGCACCCGGCGCAAACAGGCCGAGGGGGACAGCGCCACCCGTTCGGCCAGATCAATATTGCTGATCCGCCCGTCCCGCTGAAGGATGCGCAATATTTCTTCGCTTTTAGCGTCTATTCCGGTCATCTATTGCTATACTTTCTGATTATCAGGGGTATTAGACGCAATATTGCGCCCGTTTTCAAACATGGTTGCCGAACGAGCGGAACAAAGGCAACCTGAAATGACCACAGACCTGATCCTCGCCCTGATCGCCTTTGCCCTGATCAGCTCCATCACCCCGGGGCCGAACAACCTGATGCTGATGGCCTCAGGCGCCAATTTCGGCCTGAAGCGCACCGTGCCGCATATGCTGGGGGTCTCGATCGGCTTTGTCTTCATGGTAGTGCTGGTGGGGGCCGGACTGGTGCAGGTGTTTGACGCCTGGCCGGTCAGCTATACGGTGTTGAAAGCGGCCAGCGTGGCCTATCTTCTGTATCTGGCCTGGAAAATCGGCTCCAACCGCAAAGCGCCCAAGGGGGCGAAAACCGGCAGCAAACCGATGAGTTTCCTGCAGGCGGCGGCGTTTCAATGGGTCAACCCCAAGGCCTGGAGCATGGCCCTGACCGCCCTGGGCGCCTACGCCCCGCCCGCGCCCTCCTTAACCGATATAGTGGTGGTTGCCGGCATCTTTGGCCTCACCAACCTGCCCGCCATATCCACTTGGGTAATGATCGGCCAGCAAATGAGCCGTTTCCTGAACACCCCGCGCCGGTTGCGGATATTCAACATCACCGCCGGATTGCTGCTGGTGGCCACCCTGTATCCCATCCTGATATCCTGATCCAAAGGCGTGCCTGCGGCACACACTATATTTGGCCCCTTCGGGGCGATGCCTCTGGCAGAGGTATTTCGGGCAAGATGAAGGACCATATCTTCTTCTTGCCCGAAATACCTTCGCCGAAGGCATCCAGCGCGAAGCCCCGTCAGGGGCGAAGCGCGGGTCGACGGGCGTCAGCCCGGCGAAACCGGATCAGAACGGGACTTCACCGGCGCGATCAGCGGGTTCGACAAACTGCGCAACAACCTTTTTCGCCCCCGCCTTCTCAAACTCGATATCAAGCTTGTCGCCCTCTACCCCCATCACATAACCATAGCCGAATTTCTGGTGAAAGACGCGATCCCCCTGCGTAAAACTGGCAATGGCGCTGGCCTGAATGATTTGCGGATTTGCAACCGGTGCTGATTTTCGCTGCTGCATCCGCCGCCAGCCAGGAGAACTGTAAGCGTCGGCGCGCGCAGCCCGCTCCTCCATATCGACCGAGACCGACGCTGGCGCAGCAGCGCCAAAATTGCCGCCATAGAGTCCCGGCGGGGTGAGCACCTCGACATGTTCCTCGGGCAACTCATCAATGAAACGCGAGGGCAGTTGCGATTGCCACTGGCCATAAACGAGGCGGTTGGCGGCAAAGGAAATGGTACACAGCTCCTCGGCCCGCGTAATGCCGACATAGGCCAGCCGCCGTTCCTCCTCCAGCCCCTTCAGCCCGCTTTCATCCATGCTGCGCTGGCTGGGGAACAGCCCGTCCTCCCAGCCCGGCAGGAACACGGCGGGGAACTCCAGCCCTTTCGCCGCGTGCAGGGTCATGATGGTCAGCTTTTCCTCGGAATCCTCGGACGCATTGTCCATGATCAGCGCGATATGTTCCAGAAACCCTTGCAGGTTCTCGAACTGCTCCAGCGCCTTGATCAGTTCCTTCAGGTTTTCCAGCCTTCCTGCTGCCTCGGGCGATTTGTCCTTCAGCCACATATCGGTATAGCCGCTTTCCTCAAGGATCACCTCGGCCAGTTCCACATGGCTGGCATTTTCATCACCAGCCACCCGCGCCCAACGCGCGAAACCACCGACCAATGCCTGCAACGCCCCCTTGGCCTTGCCCTTGATCTCGCCGGCTTCCAGCAGCATCCGCGTGGCCATCAGCAAAGGTACCCCGTTTTCCCGCGCCGCCCGCTGGATGGTTTGCAACGCCTTGTCCCCCACCCCGCGCCGCGGCGTGTTGACAATGCGTTCGAACGCCAGATCATCCTCGGGGCTAACCGTAACGCGGAAATAGGCCATCGCGTCGCGGATCTCCATGCGCTCGTAGAACCGTGGCCCGCCGATCACGCGGTAGGGCAGGCCGATGGTCAGAAACCGGTCCTCGAAGGCCCGCATCTGGTGGCTGGCACGCACCAGAATGGCCATATCGTCCAGCGACACAGGCGCTTGCCCACGAGTACCGCGCTGCATCGCCTCGACCTCGTCGCCGATCCAGCGCGCCTCTTCCTCGCCGTCCCAATGGCCGATCAGGCGCACCTTCTCGCCTTCGTTCTTCTCGGTCCACAGCGTCTTGCCCAGCCGCCCCTCGTTGGCGGCGATCACGCCGGATGCCGCGCCAAGGATGTGACGGGTCGAGCGGTAGTTCTGCTCCAGCTTCACCACCACCGCACCGGGGAAATCGGCCTCAAACCGCAGGATATTGCCCACCTCGGCCCCGCGCCAGCCATAAATAGACTGGTCGTCATCGCCCACGCAGCAGATGTTCTTGTGCCCGCCCGCCAGCAGCCGCAGCCACAGGTATTGGGCGACGTTGGTATCCTGATATTCGTCCACAAGGATGTATTTGAACCAGCGCCGGTATTGTTCCAGCACATCGCTGTGGGTCTGGAAAATCGTCACCACATGCAGCAGCAGATCGCCGAAATCCACCGCGTTCAGGGTTTTCAGGCGGGTCTGATAGGCGGCATACAGCTCGCCCCCCATGTTGTTGAACACACCCGCCTCGCTTGCCGGCACCTTGT
>Ga0256841_1000982_pt1 | contig 26674 bp, 21 predicted proteins | sample 356308metaG_FD_185971 | JGI IMG/M metagenome (GOLD analysis project Ga0256841, IMG submission 185971) | Hydrothermal vent microbial communities from Mid Atlantic Ridge, Atlantic Ocean - 356-308 | ecosystem: Environmental > Aquatic > Marine > Hydrothermal vents | place: Atlantic Ocean: Mid...
AGCGAAGCCAGCACCCGCGTCGTGGTTTCCTTCAGGTTTTCCTGAATGGCCGAATCCAGCGGCAGCACCGCGTTCTTGTCCTCGATGAAATCACCAAGCTGGCTGTCTTCCTCATCCCCGATCGGGGTTTCAAGGCTGATCGGCTCCTTGGCGATCTTCATCACCTTGCGCACTTTTTCCAGCGGCATTTGCAGCTTCTCGGCCAGTTCCTCGGGCGTTGGCTCGCGGCCGATTTCGTGCAGCATCTGGCGGCCGGTGCGCACCAGTTTGTTGATGGTTTCGATCATATGCACCGGAATACGGATGGTGCGGGCCTGATCGGCGATCGAACGGGTGATCGCCTGGCGGATCCACCATGTTGCGTAGGTGCTGAATTTATAGCCGCGGCGGTATTCGAATTTGTCCACCGCCTTCATCAGGCCGATATTGCCTTCCTGAATGAGATCAAGGAATTGCAGCCCGCGGTTGGTGTATTTCTTGGCAATCGAGATCACCAGACGCAGGTTGGCCTCGACCATTTCCTTCTTGGCCTGCCGTGCCTCTTTCTCACCCTTTTGCACCTGCTGCACGATGCGGCGGAATTCAGGGATATCCAGCCCGATATACTGCCCGATCTGGGCCATTTCAGCGCGCAGTTCCACAACCTTTTCCGTCGAGCGTTCAATAAAGGCCTGCCAGCCACGGCCCGGTTTTTCTGCCATTCTTTCCAGCCAGCTCGGGTCCAGTTCGTAACCACGATAAGCGTCGATAAATTCGCGCCGGTTGATACGGGCCTGATCGGCCAGTTTCACCATGTTGCTGTCAATCGACATGATCCGCCGGTTGATGCCGTAAAGCTGGTCGATCAGGGCTTCGATCCGATTGTTATGCAGGTGCAATTCGGTGACCAGTTGAACAATCTCGCTGCGCAGCTTCTGGTACTTTCCTTCGGATTTTTCTGAAAAACTCTTGTCTTCGTTCAGCGTGGCCGAAATGCGCAGATCCTGCATTTCCGACAGCATTTCATAATCGTCAGCGATGCGGCTGAGGGTTTCCAGAACGCGCGGTTTCAGCGCTGCTTCCATTGCCGCCAGCGAGACGTTGGCCTGTTCGTCCTCGTCATCCTCGTCGTCATCGTCTGACTTTATCGGGTTGCCATCGGCGTCAAGCGTCGGTGTGTCGTCCTTTTTGGGCGCAGACGCAGCACCGGCTTGTGGCGCAACAACAGGCTCGACCTCCGCGTCCTCTTCCATTGCGTTGCCAAAGGTGGTTTCAAGGTCGATCACGTCGCGCAACAGAATGTCTTCTGACAGCAATTCGTCACGCCAGATCGTGATCGCCTGAAATGTCAGAGGGCTTTCGCACAGCCCCAGTATCATCGTGTTGCGGCCTGCCTCGATCCGTTTGGCGATGGCAATCTCACCCTCGCGTGACAACAGTTCGACCGAGCCCATTTCGCGCAGATACATGCGCACCGGATCATCGGTGCGGTCCAGCTTTTCCGTGGTCGAGGTTGCAACCGCAACTTCGCGCGAAGTGTTTGCCTCGACGACTTCTGTCGAGCCCTTTTCCTCTTCCTCGGCTTCATCGTTCTCGATGATGTTGATGCCCATTTCCGAAAGCATGGACATGACATCTTCGATCTGTTCGCTGGATACCTGTTCGGGTGGCAATACCTGGTTGAGCTGGTCGTAGGTAATATAGCCGCGCGTGCGCGCCTCGGCGATCATCTTCTTTACGGCGGCCTGGCTCATATCCACCATTGGTTCGTTCTGCTGATCGTCCTGCTTGCGGTCGTTGGTGTCTTTTGCGGCCATGTAGGTTGCTCCTTGCGCGGGCAGTCGGGGCGGTAGGTGATTCGGCTGAATATTTCGCGAATCATTACCCGCGAATCACTGATTCGCCCACCCGTTTACCCTGATTTCTTTATCTGTTCCTCACCAAACTGCTCAATTCGGGCGTTGTCTGCCTTTTGCATAGGTGATTTTTCCCAATAGTTGCTCAAAGGCATGCCGTTCCTCTCGGTCCAGTTTTGCGCCATTTGGCCCCGTATCATAGGTTGTCTTGTCCTCGGTCTCACTGCGCTCGGCGCGGTTTCTGGCTTCGGCTGCCTGTGACAACCGCCATGTCAGCCCCTCATCAGCCAAACCGCTCATATCCTGCATTGCTTCGGCTATCTCACGCTCTGCACCCTGTTTCGCAGACAGCTTTGCCAGTTCTTCCGCCAGACACATTGCAGCTATTTCACCGTTACCCGGCGCGCGAACCGAGGGCGCAATCTGCACATGGCGAGGTGCAAACAGTTTTTCAAGAACCGGGGCCCCAAGTTTCTCCTCGATACAGCTTCGCAAATCTTCTTTGTCGGCATGGGCCAAAATGGCTCCAAGAATATCCCGGTGACCCCGGTCGGACAATTCCAGCCGTTCCAGCGCCGGCTCAAAATCCGGCAGAATGGCCGGGGTTGAAATCAATGTCGCCAGAATGACCGCCTCGCGAAGGTGGTCTTCCACCCCGCTTCCGGCCGCCACCAACAAGGAATTTTTCGTGCTGGGTTGGGTTGGCGGTGCAATATTCTTTCGAAACCGCCCCCATCCCGCCGCCTTTTTCGGGCCGAACAGATCACGGCGCAGGCGGTTGATCTCCTGCCCGTAATGGCTGCGCACCGACGGATCCTTGATGGATCGGATGATGCTGCGCAACCGTTTGTCCAGCGCCGCCCTGCGTTCAGGGCTGTCAAACACCTGCCCATCGGTTTCCCGCTGCCAGAGCAACTGCACCATGGGCTGGGCCTTGTCCAGAATGGCCTTCATGGCAGAGGCGCCACGCGCCCGGATGACATCATCCGGGTCCTCGTTTGCCGGCATCAGGGCAAACCGAAGCGACTGGCCTGCCTCGATCAGCGGCAAAGCCAGATCAACCAGCCGTTGCGCCGCGCTGATACCGGCCTTGTCGCCATCCAGGGCAATGATCGGCTCGGGCGCAATCCGCCAGAGCATCTGCAACTGGCTTTCGGTGATGGCTGTGCCCAACGGGGCCACGGTTGCGCCAAACCCTGCCTCGGCCAGGGCAATCACATCCATGTAACCTTCGGCGACAATCAAGGGCTGGCCTTTCCCTGCCGCCTGGCGGGCGGACCCGTGATTATAAAGACTGCGCCCCTTGTCAAACAGCGCGGTTTCCGGCGAATTCAGATATTTCGCCCGCGCATTTTCGGCCATCGCCCGCCCGCCCAGCGCAATCGCCCGACCGCGTGCATCGCGGATCGGAAAGATGATCCGCCCGCGAAACCGGTCATAAGGCTGTCCGCCATCATCGGGTTTTGCGGCCAGCCCGGCATCAATGATCAGTTCAGGCGCCACGCCCTTGCCCGTCAAATGCGCCCACAAAACCCGCCGGCTATCCGGCGCAAAGCCGATTTCCCATCGGTTGCGCGCCGCCTCGGACAATCCCCGCCCATTCAGGTATTCGCGCGCCATGGCCGCCGCACCCGTATTCAGTTGAAGACGGTAAAACTGTACCGCCTGCTCCATGACCTCAGCCAAAACACTGCGCCGGTCTGCCTTTTCCTGCGCTTTCGGATCACGTTTCGGGATGGGCATGCCCACCTCGCGTGCCAGAATTTCGACCGCTTCCATGAAGCCGACATTTTCGGTTTCACGCACAAAGCTGATCGCATCTCCTTTGGCATGGCAGCCAAAACAGTAATAGAAACCCTTTTGGTCATCCACATGAAAGCTTGCGGTTTTCTCCTGATGGAACGGGCAAGGTGCCCACATATCGCCCTTGGCCTGGTTGGACTTGCGCGTATCCCACATGACCTTGCGCCCCACCACCTGAGACAGTGAGGTTCGCGTTCTTAGGTCTTCAAGGAATCCCGGGGGTAAACTCATGCGGCGATTATCAGCAGGTGTAACACCCGAGTCCAGAGGCCGAACGGATTAATCTTGTTCCCGCAAGGCTTGCGCCGTGCAGGATTTCATGGCACGCCACAGATCTTCTGTCGCTGTCCGGGCCATGGATCGCGGCACCATGATCTGGAACGTTTCCGCACCAATCTTTGAGAAAACCGCTGGCACATGCCCCAACAGGCTGACGGATGCGTGCCCCCGCCTGAAATGGGCCGGCCGCAAATCCAAAGGCGTCAAACGCGCCAAAACACCTGTCAGCCCTGACCCCGTCAGATTCATCACCAGCCAGCCATCGGTTTTGTCCACGACAGCGGCATGTTTGCGCAGGGCTTTATCAGGAGGTGGGCCAAGCAATAATGCGCAGCTCAAACCATTCCAGACCAGTCTGGCATTCTTCTTGCTGCTGGTTCGGTTGGGTTTTGGAAAGCCCATTCCACAGGCCTTGGTCAATATCTCTGACACGGCGGCTTCTGCCCCCTCAAAGGGCATGATCAGCGAAATATTGGCCGGCACTACTTCGGACAGGCGCAAGGAGCCAACCTCTCGCGGCAACAGGTTCCGCCCTGGATATTCTGCGGCCAATTCAGTCACGGGCGCGTCCTCCATCTGGGTCAAAAAATACCGGGTCACAGACCTCACACAGGGTTTCGATTTTGCGGACATGGTCCACCACGCGAATGAACGCGCCCTGTCGCGCGCGCCCATTGCGCAAGAACCCCAGCGCGAGTGAACTGCCCAGTGTTGGCGAGTAACAGGCACTGGTCGTATGGCCCTGCGCATTCTCCGCCACCGCCAGATTGCCCGGCGCAAAAAGGTAGGCCCCGGCCGTCAATTGCCTGACCGTTCCAACCGGGCGCAACCCGACCAACTGTTCCCGTTCCCGGCCGTTCAAGCCGGGCCGTTTCGCCGCCGCCTTGCCAATGAAATCCCGGCGCACAGTCAGCAGTTTTTCCATCCCCAGATCAAAAGGTGTTACCCGCCCGTCGATCTCTGCATGGGTCAGAAATCCTTTCTCGATGCGCAGGACATTCAACGCCTCCATACCATAGGCGCCCCCGCCCATGGCCTCTGCCTTTGCCAGCAAATCCTGGAAAATGGCCGCGCCAAAGCGCGCCGGAACGGCAATTTCATAGGCGTGTTCACCAGAAAACGAGATGCGAAACAGCCGGCCGGAGACAGCACCTGTCGTCACCTGGCCACAGGCCATGAAGGGGAACGCTTCACTGCTGATCGCCCTGTCCAGCACCTGATTGACCAACGCCTGCGCCTTGGGTCCGGCAACGGCAAACTGGGCCCAGTCTTCGGTTACCGACGCAAATCTGACATTCATCTCCGGGCAGAGGCATTGCTGGACAAATTCCAGATGTTGCAGAACCTGCGCCGCCGCGGCTGTAGTTGTGGTGATGACAAAATGGCGGGCGGCGAAACGCGCGCATGTGCCATCGTCCATCACATGGCCGTCTTCGCGCAGCATCAGCCCATAGCGCACCCGCCCCACCTTCAGGGATGACATGCGGTTTGCATAGATGAAATCGAGGAAAGCGGCGGCATCCGGCCCCTGGACATCGATCTTTCCCAATGTGGAAACATCCGTAATTCCAACGCATTGCCGCACCATGTTGACTTCGCGGTCACAGGACTGACGCCAGGTCTTTTCACCCGGCTTCGGAAAGAACAGGGGCCGAAACCACAGGCCGGCCTCAACCATCGGCGCGCCACGTTCCATGCAGATTTCATGCGTGGTGCTGAATCGTTCCGGGGCAAACCCCGCCCCCCTGCCGCCCGCGCCCATGGCGGCAATGGAAACCGGTTCATAAGGTGGCCGGAATGTTGTCGTACCGGTCTCGGAAATGTCCCGCCCGGTTGCTTTTGCCAGCACGGCCAATGCGTTGACGTTGGAATTCTTGCCCTGATCCGGCGCCATGCCCAGGGTCGTGTAGCGTTTCATATGTTCTGAAGAGGCCAGATTTTCGCGCGCGGACAGTTCAACATCCTTCACCGTCACATCGTTCTGGAAATCCAGCCATTTCCGCCCCGCACCGTCCACAACCCATAACGATTGGACGCTGTATGCGCCGTCTTCAGCCGCCGGAGGCAGCAGCCGGACTGGCTTTGTCCCACTGGCTTCCAACGCCTTTTTCGCAGCCTCTATTCCCGATCGCAGGCAGGCTGATGTGGTCATTTCACCATCGGCGGCCCCGGCAACAAACAATCCCGGTGCAGGGTTGCTGCCGGGGACAAAGGCCGAAATCCTTTCGTCCCAGACCGGCCGGCCATTCAAATGCGAGGCCAGATGAATTGTCGGATTCCAGCCACCGGAAACGGCCAGGCAATTCGCCTCAACCCGTTGCGTGCCACTCGCTGTCCGGATGGTGATAGAGTCCAGCCCCATCCGGCCTTTTGTGTCACAAACCTGCGCTCCGGTGAAGGTCGGGCAATCCACCCCCGGCGCCGCATCCGCCCGGCTGTCGATCAGAGCCGTGACCTCAATACCGGCAGCCAGCAGGTCAGCCGCGGTTCGCGCCGCGCCGTCGTTATTGCCAAACACAGCCACTTTCCGGCCCGCAACAGCCCCCCAGCGATTGAGGTAGGCGCGCACCGCGCCGGCCATCATCACCCCCGGCCGGTCATTGTTTGCAAAGGCAACCGGGCGCTCCAATGCGCCCGCGCAAAGCACAGCCTGTCTTGCATGTATCCGCCAAAACCGCTCAAACGGCACATCATCCGGGATCTCGCCAAGATGGTGCGCAACCTTTTCCAGGGCGCTGTATGTTCCCTGATCATAGGTTCCGGTCACGGTGGTTCGGGGCATCAGCCTGACATTGCCCATGCCCCGCAATTCGGCCTCCAGATCGCTGGCCCAATCGCATCCGGGGCGACCGTCCACCTCTTCGGTTTCCGCCAGCAAGCGCCCGCCACATTGTCTGTCAGATTCCGCAAGGATCACATCTGCCCCTGATTGCGCTGCGGTCTTGGCGGCCATCAGACCGGCCGGTCCGGCCCCAATGACCAGCACGTCACAATGCGCAAACATTTTTTCGCAGACTGTGTCATCTGCCACTTTCGGCAATGCGCCCAGCCCTGCGGCTCGACGAATGACCGGCTCATAAAGCCGCTGCCAGAATGATCTGGGCCACATGAAGGTCTTGTAATAGAAACCGGCAGAAAGAAACGGCGCTGCCAGATCGTTCAGTGCCAGCAGATCCAGACGCAGGGACGGCCAGGCATTCTGACGGCTGGCTTCCAGCCCTTCATAGAGTTCCTGCGTAGTGGCACGCATGTTCGGAACACGGCCTTTTCCCCTGAGCAGGGTCACCAGCCCGTTGGGTTCTTCTGCACCCGCAGTCATAATTCCGCGCGGGCGGTGGTACTTGAAAGACCGGCCAACCAGCAAGACATCATTGGCCAGCAAAGCCGAGGCCAGCGTATCTCCGGCCCGGCCGCAATACCGCCTGCCGTCAAAGGAAAACGGCACCGAAATGCCACCATCAATCAAACCTTTGCCTTCAACCCGCATTGTCACCTCGCTTAATGCTGGCAGCCAGCCTGCAGGACTTGATCTCATGCGTATTCGTGTCGCGCGTCACCACGATCCAGGCCCGACAGCCGGATTGATGCTGCCATAAATCACGGGTTTCACCTGCCGGATTTTCACGATTGTGAAGATAGTCATCCCAATCCTGCGCTGTGGCATCGGGCGCAGGCCGGTTCAAATAGCTGGCAGCACCCTTGTAATAAAACTCGCGGCTGTCGCGTTCGCCGCACAGGGGGCAATTGATCCGCATCGCTCAATCCTTCCAATCCATAGATGGCACACCAACCGCCCCCGAAGGGATGGCAGCCGAAATCATGATGAAACTGGCCCTAATGGAGGTTATGCTGGGCACCTGTTCCCTCCTCGTCCATCAGGCCGACACCGGTGCGAAACCGGTCAAGCCGGAAACGGGCAATGGTCGGATGCGGCTCTCCGCGGGCCATCAGATGGGCAAACCCGTATCCGGAACCGGGCACCGCCTTGAACCCGCCATAGCACCAGCCGGCGTTCAGATAGAGGCCGTCCACACTGGTTTTGTCGATGATCGGGGATCCGTCCGGCGTCATATCCATGATCCCGCCCCAACTGCGCAAAACCCGCGCCCGCCCGATCATCGGCATCAGGGTCATTCCGGCTTCCATCACATGCTCGGCGCGCGGCAGGTTGCCGCGTTGCGCATATGAAGCGTAGTAGTCGAGGTCACCCCCGAAAACCAAACCGCCCTTGTCGGACTGGCTGATATAAAAATGCCCCATGCCAAAGCTGATCACATGGTCGATAACCGGTTTTAACCCCTCGGTTACAAAGGCTTGCAGGATATGGCTTTCGATCGGCAATCGCATCCCCGCCATGGCGGCCACCTGCGAAGACCGACCGGCAACAACGATGCCAACCTTTCTGGCCCGAATGGCGCCCCGGCGCGTTTGCACGCCGCTCACCCGGCCATTGACAATGTCAATGCCGGTGACTTCGCAGTTTTGAATCAGGTCAACACCCAGCTGATCCGCCGCCCGTGCATAGCCCCAGGCCACAGCATCGTGGCGGGCCGTACCGGCATCCGGTTGCAACAGGCCGCCATGGATGGGAAATCGGCCATTTTCATAATCCAGATAGGGAACACGTTTTTTCAGTTCAGCACGGTCAAGCAACTCGGCATTGTCGCCCCTGTTGCGCATGGCGTTGCCCATACGCACAAACGCATCCCGCTGCCCGTCCGAATGAAACAGCGAAATGACCCCGCGCGGCGAAAACATGACGTTGAAATTCAGCTCTTGCGCCAGATCGCGCCAGAGCCGGAGTGAATGGGTATAAAACTCACCATTCCCGGGGCGTGCATAGGTCGAGCGAACAATCGTTGTATTGCGTCCGACATTCCCGCCACCAAGCCAGCCTTTTTCAAGAACGGCTATTCTACCCGCCGAATGGTTCTTTGCCAGATAATAGGCGGTAGACAAACCATGCCCGCCCCCGCCGATGATCACGATGTCATATTCGGGTTTCGGTTCCGGATTGCGCCATTGGGGTTTCCAGCCGGTGTTTCCCGCAAAACCCTGCCGCAATACCTGCCAGCCTGAAAACCGCATACCCGCTTATCCTCCCGTCCGGCGCCATTAGAACCTGTTCACACAGCAAGTATCAATGGGCAATCCGCAGATTACCCACCGGTTGGCTATTGCCGGTTTTTTTGTCTTACAATCCCTTTGCCTTGTAGCTGCTTGCAACCCGGCCAATCGAAACGATATAGGCGGCAACCCGCAGGTCGTGAACGTCATCGCGCCCGTGCCAGACTTCACGCATATTCTGATAGGCAATGCGCATCGTGTCATCCAGCCCCGAGCGCACCAGTTCCAGTTCATCGGCCCCGCGCAGGTACTTTTCCTTGAAATCCGGTCGCATTGACCACGCGTCCCCCAGATAGCGGTCCAGCCGTTCCAGCTCGTCAATCAGCATCCGGTGCCGCGCTTCTTCCTGGCGCCGCTGCATCCGGCCAAAGCGGATATGGCTCAGGTTCTTGACCCATTCGAAGTAGGAAACCGTCACACCACCGGCGTTGGCATACATGTCCGGTATGATCACCGTGCCCTTGTGGCGCAGAATTTCGTCCGCGCCTGCGGTGATCGGCCCGTTTGCCGCCTCGATAATCAAGGGCGCCCGGATGCCTTTTGCGTTTTTCAGACTGATCACGCCCTCCATCGCCGCCGGGATCAGAATGTCGCATTCCGCCTCAAGCAGTCTGGCCCCGTCCTTGTTGAAATGGGTGTCTGCATAGCCTTTCAGCCCGCCGTGTTTCTGCAGCCATTCATGGATACGCTCGACATGCAATCCTTCGGGGTCGTAAATTCCGCCGTCACGTTCAATGATCCCGACAATTTTCGCGCCGTCTTCTTCGGCCAGGAATTTGGCGGCGTGGTAGCCCACATTCCCCAAGCCCTGCACGATCACCCGTTTGCCGTCCAGATCCCCCGACAGCCCGGCCTTGGCCACGTCTTCCGGATGGCGAAAAAATTCGCGCAAGGCAAACTGCACCCCGCGCCCCGTTGCCTCGACCCTGCCCTTGATACCACCAGAATTCAACGGCTTGCCGGTAACACAGGCCCGGGAATTGATGTCGGTCGTGTTCATCCGCGCATACTGGTCAGCAATCCAGGCCATTTCCCGTTCCCCGGTTCCCATGTCCGGTGCCGGTACATTTTGCGCCGGATTGATCAGGTCGCGTTTGATCAGTTCATAGGCGAACCGCCGTGTGATCAGTTCCAGTTCCTGTTCGTCATATTTGCGCGGGTCGATGCAAAGCCCGCCCTTCGAGCCACCGAAAGGTGTTTCCACAAGGGCGCATTTATAGGTCATCAGCGCGGCAAGCGCTTCTACCTCATCCTGATTGACGCCGGTTGCAAAACGGATGCCCCCTTTTACCGGCTCCATATGCTCGGAATGTACCGACCGATAGCCGACAAAGGTTTCAAGCTTGCCTCTCAAACGAACTCCAAACCGCACTGTATACGTCGCATTACATACGCGGATTTTCTCTTCCAGACCTGGGGACAGATCCATCAGCGCCACCGCGCGGTTGAACATCAGGTCAACGGATTCTCGAAAGCTGGGTTCGTTTTTCGGGGCCATTTCACTCTCCTTAACACATGCGACAGAATCGCACAGCCTACCTAAGGCACCCTAGGCCTTAATTCTAATTGTTGCATCTGGAAATTCAAATTGAATGAACAGACTCATTCAATTCCGGCAAGATGATTCGCGAAACAGTTGTATTATGCCCGCATAACCGTTTCCAAAACTGCATTAATTATTTTCGCAAAACTGCAAATTCTTCAGTGTTTTTTAATTTTTTGCCCCCTTTCACCCTGTCATTGCCCCATTTTCGCCACAACCGGGTGTATATATGCCTCCTGCGCGAATTGCGTGATCTTGCAGGTGGTGTGCTGCGTACCATCAAGGAAAGGGCGAGTTATGACATTGGACAGAACTGGCAATTTGGCCAGCAATACCGGCGGGCTGGAGAGTAAAGAGGCGCAAAAGCCGCGTTTCAGCCTGAAGGATGCTATCCGACAAGCCCGGGCATTTCGCCGCGACGAAGGCGGAACACTCATCGTGTTTGCGCTCTTCATTTTCGTTCTGATGCTGATGGTCGGCGGTATGGCCGTTGACTTCATGCGCTTTGAATCCACCCGGACAAAGCTGCAAAACACGGTGGACCGCGCCGTTCTGGCCGCCGCATCGCTCAATCAGCCGCTCGACCCGCAATCGGTGGTCGAAGATTACTTTGCCAAAGCCGGCATGAGCGATTTTCTGGTCTCTGTAAATGTGCAGGAAAGCCTGAACAGCCGCATTGTAACCGCAAACACAAATGCCGTCATTCCGACGCTGTTTCTAAAGATGTCTGGCATCAACAGCCTTTCTGCCCCGGCTGCCGGCACTGCGGAAGAAAGCGAATCCAATGTAGAGATTTCTCTGGTTCTGGATATTTCCGGCTCCATGGGGCGCAACAACAAGATCGTCAACCTGCGCTCCGCCGCAAAGGAATTCGTCAACACGATGCTGAAGCCGGAATCGGTGGACAAAGTCAGCATCTCGCTGATTCCCTACACCGCACAAGTCAATGCGGGGCCGGCTATCTTTAATCAGTTGAATGTTGTCGGACCGGCCTCGACGGCATCGCGCACCTATCCGCTGCAGCCCTATACACACTGTATTGACTTTGATCCGGTTGATTTCAACTCGACTGCGCTGGACTTCTCAAAAGCTTATCGCCAGATGCAGCACTTCGAGTGGAGTTCGAGAAGCCATCACCCGATCAACAATCCTGGCTGCCCCAAGCGTACCTTTGAAAGAATTGTACCTTTCAGCCAGAGCATTTCCAGCTTGGAAAACACGATCAACCAGTATCGCGCCCGCGCCAATACCGCCATTCATATCGGCATGAAGTGGGGGTCCGCTCTGCTGGACCCGGCAACCCGGCCCATCATCGCAAATCTGACCAGCACAGGTGTGGTTGATTCAACATTTGCCAACCGCCCTGCCGAATGGGACGATCCGGACGCGTTGAAAGTTGTTGTTCTGATGACGGATGGTGAAAATGTTAACACCTACCGGATCAGGAACTGGGCCTACAACTCGCCCAGTGAATACGCGTTCTGGAACAGAAATGCCCTGTGGTATTACCTGTATCGCCATGTCTCTTCTTCTCGCCGGTACCGTTATTACTACAGAAAGTATTCTGCCGCACAGGCCGATAACATGCTGTCAAACATTTGCGATGCGGCAAAAAACAATGGCATCACCGTATTCACCATCGGATTTGAGGTGGGCAACCACGGCGCCGACGTCATGCGTGACTGTGCGTCGACCCCCAGCCACTTCTTCCGCGTGGAAGGTGTTGAGATTTCAGATGCCTTCCGGGCAATTGCCCACCAAATCAACCGTCTGAGGCTGACCCAATGATACGTCTTCTCAAACCCCTGTTTCGTGGTCTGCGCGCCCTGCGCAGACGCGAAGACGGAAACGCGACGATTGAGTTCGTAATCCTCTTTCCGGCGTTCATCATGATTTTCGTCTCGGCATTCGAGTCAGGCATTCTCATGACACGCAACGTGATGCTGGAGCGTGCGCTTGATATCTCGGTGCGGGGCTTGCGCCTGGGGGTATGGAAGCCGGCCCCGACCCATACCGAGCTGAAAAGAACGATCTGCAATCTTGCGGGGATCATCCCCGACTGCATGAATACCGTGTTGGTTGAGCTGCGTCCGGTTGACAACAACACCTGGGAGCCTCTGACCCCGAACGCGACCTGCGTAGACCGGGACGAAGAGATCAATACAACACCCAATTTCAACAGTGGTACCGATAACGAGTTGATGCTGGTCCGCGTCTGCGCCGTCTTTGATCCGATTTTCCCCCTGTCCAGTCTGGGGCTGAAACTGGCACAAGACAACACCGGTGCCTACGCGTTGGTTGCAACAACTGCCTTTGTAAACGAGCCTTCATCATGAAAAAGTTTTTTGAAAATGTTCTGTTTCGCCTGCGCCTGTTTCGTCAGGACGTCAAAGGAACGCTGTCGGTAGAAACCGTCATCATCTTCCCGATGCTGGGCTGGGCCTACATTGCCATGTTTATCTACTTTGATGCATTCAAGGCCCAAACCATCAACCTGAAAGCCGCCTATACGATCAGCGATTTGCTTTCGCGTGAAATCAATCCGGTCAATATGGATTATCTCAATGGCATGAATAAGGTCTATGACTACCTGACCTATTCCAGCGATCCGACCTGGATACGCGTTACTGTCGTGAAATGGAGCAATGACGACAATGCCTTCCACGTTCAGTGGTCCAAGGCCACCAAGAGCCGCCCGTCCATTACCGACGATACGATTGCCCTGATCTCCAACCAGATCCCGACCATGCCGGAAAGCGACTCGGTCATCGTGGTCGAGACAAACATGACATACGAACCGGCCTTCAATGTCGGGCTGTCCTCTTTCAGCATGAAAAACCTCGTCGTCACGCGCCCCCGCTTTGCGCCGCAATTGCTGTGGGATCCCAACGCCTAGGCTTCATCTCAGAGACTTTCATGCGGCGGCTGAACGATTCAGCCGCCGTTTTTGTCTTGAACCAGAAAGGTCAGTATCTCCGACATGGTCTTGGCCTGCGGGGCCGCCGTCACTCCGCCAACCCCAATCCGGGTTCCGAAGCGCCACCAGATACCCGGCGCCCACACGCGCGGGCGCGGCTGTATCAGGCGAACCGAAAACCCATGCGACGGCTTGAAGGCAAACGTGCCACGGCTGACCGATTTGATTTCGTCAATCTTTGCCAACACACGCCCGGCGCTGTCGTGCATGTCTTCTTCAGTCAGGGTAATGGTCAGACCGGTTGCCCGACGCAAACGTTCAGCCACCCATAGGGCAGAAAAGCCGAAGCAGATCAGAAAAACACGCGAAATCAGAGCCATACCATCGGTTGCCAGCCCAAGATACAACAGTAGCACCCCCAGTGATACAAGTACCAGCAGGGCAAAAATCCGGCGCGGGACCGATGCCTTGAGTTCGGCCAGAACCCTGGGCGCATTTTCCGGGGTGGTATCGGGCATTGCGGTTTTCCTATATGTTTTTTGCTGCTTATCGCGCTTTGCATGACAAATCGAGGTGAAAACCCGCCGTCAGGGTTTGTTCAACCGCCTGACTGTTCAACTCCGACCGCCTTGCGCGCCATATCCCAGTATATTTCTTCCACTTTCTCGCGGGACAGCCGGCCTCCCTCCCGAAACCAGGTATTCACCCCGGTCAGCATGGCAATAAGCGCCATCGTCGCCAGTTTGGTATCCGGAACCGAAAAGACGCCGGCCACTTGCCCGGCACACAGAATATCTTCCAACGCGTCCTCATAGGTTTTGCGCAAAATCTCAATTCGTTGGAAATTTTCCGGCGTCAGATTCCGCAACTCCATATAGGCAATGAATACCGCGTCCGGCCGTTCCAGGTGAAACCGGATATGGAAACGGACAAAGGCCTCCAGCCGCTCCGGCGGAGTCTTGCCCTTTTCGGCCACGTCCCAGGCGCGCAGCAGATCCTCCATATGCGATTTCATCAAATCAAACAGCAGCGTCTGCTTGTCGGGCGTATAAAGATACAGCGCCCCGGCCTGCACCCCCACTTCAGCAGCAATCCGGCGCATGGAAACTGCGGCAAAGCCCGCTCTGGCAAACAGCCGCAGGGCGGCCGCCCGCACCCGCGGCCCGGTTGTTTCCGAATGAGATCCTGTTTTACGCGCCATGGCCCGGTTTTATCTGAACGTTTGTTCATTTCAAAGCCATATTCGCTTTTGCTTTAAGACGCTTGTTAATCCGGCCACCGTCCCTGTATTGTCCAGACGATTGTCAAACCGGAGCAAGAATGCCGCGCATCCCCGTAATCCTGTTGTTGGTGATATTGCCGATATCCGGCTGCACCGATTTCCATGAACTGGACGGCCAGATCAGCGCGCAGGCGCGCGCGGCGGACTTCCCGTCGCTTTTGCCGCTTGATCAGATCCTGTCCGGGGCACAGGATGTACAGATCACGCCCGAAACCACCGCAGGTCTGTCCGCGCGGCTGGCACGGTTGCGGGCGCGGGCCGCCCGGCTTCGCGGGCCGGTCCTCAGCCGCTCGGACCGCCAGCAGTTGCGCGCTGCGGTGCAACGCCATCAATAGTTCCTGATGGCCTTCGGATTTCAACCCCTGTACGACGGACGTGCGTTGCAAAGCCCGGCAATTCTGAGTAGAGACCTCATGTCTTTGATCAACAAACGGAGCCCAGGATGAGCAATCCTCTTCGCCTTGGTATCGCCGGTCTGGGAACCGTCGGGGTGGGTGTCGTAAAGATCATCCGCCAGAAGTCGAAACTGCTGGCGGAGCGCTCCGGCCGGAAGATTGAAATCAGCGCCGTATCCGCCCGTTCGCGCGACAAGGATCGGGGCGTAAACCTGAAACCCTATGCCTGGGAAGACGACCCTGTCGTTCTGGCCCGGCGGGATGACATTGATGTCTTTGTCGAACTGATGGGCGGCAGCGATGGCCCGGCAAAAGCCGCAACCGAAGCTGCGATTGCGGCGGGCAAGGATGTTGTCACGGCCAACAAGGCAATGCTGGCCCTGCATGGCCAGCAACTGGCAGACGCGGCCGAAAAAGCGGGGCATATCATCCGCTTTGAGGCCGCCGTTGCCGGTGGGATACCGGTTGTCAAAACCCTGACCGAAGGTCTTGCCGGCAATGAAATCACCCGCGTCATGGGGGTGATGAACGGCACCTGCAATTTCATCCTGACACGCATGCAGGATGCGGGCCTGTCCTATGCCGAGGTTTTTGAGGAAGCCCGGGCGCTTGGCTATCTCGAAGCGGATCCGACACTTGATGTCGGCGGCATCGACGCGGGCCACAAACTGGCGCTTCTTGCCGCAATCGCCTTTGGCACCAGGGTGGATTTCGCCGGGATGGAACTGGAGGGGATCGAGCGCATAACCATCGAGGATATTCATCAGGCCGCCGATATGGGCTATCGGGTGAAACTGCTGGGGGTTGCGCAAATGTCCGGCCGCGGGTTGGAACAGCGCATGTCACCGGTTCTTGTCCCGGCAAGCTCACCGCTGGGCCAGCTTGAAAATGCCATGAACATGGTCGTTCTGGAAGGTGACAATGTCGGGCAGATCGTGTTGCGGGGTGCTGGCGCCGGCCAGGGCCCGACCGCCAGCGCGGTACTCTCCGATATCATCGACATTGCCCGTGGCATCCGGGTGCCGACTTTCGGACAACCAGCCCATACTCTGAGCAGGTCAAGTCCGGCGCGCACGGCAACCCCCGCACCCTATTATTTGCGGATGGAGCTTCAGGACAAGCCCGGCGCATTGGCGCGCATCGCGGCTGTTTTGGGAGAATCCGGCATTTCCATCAACAGGATGCGCCAATATGGCCATGATGACACCACCGCACCCGTGCTGATAGTCACCCATAAAACCACCCGTGACGCATTGGACGTTGCCATAGCCGGTTTCGCGGCTACGGGTGTTCTGGCCGCAGATCCGGTTGCCTTGCGTATTGAGTCCGTCTGACAGACCATAGCTAAATAGCTGAATTAAAGGAATAAACAATGACAACGACCCCAAATCAGGTTTCCGAGTTTCACGACCGCATGCTGTCCCTCGGCCTTGCCCGCGTCTCGGAAGCGGCTGCAATCGCCTCTGCCAAACTGGTTGGCCGCGGCGATGAAAAGGCCGCGGATCAGGCCGCTGTTGATGCCATGCGCACCCAGCTCAATCTGCTGGACATTGCCGGTGTCGTGGTGATTGGTGAAGGCGAGCGTGACGAAGCCCCCATGCTGTTTATCGGCGAAGAGGTGGGCACAGGGGACGGCCCCGGCGTTGATATTGCCCTGGATCCGCTGGAGGGAACGACATTGACTGCCAAGGATATGCCCAACGCTCTGGCCGTCATCGCAATGGGGCCGCGCGGCTCCATGCTGCACGCGCCGGATGTCTATATGGACAAGCTGGCGATCGGGCCGGGCTTTGCCGCCGACACCGTGACGCTTGATATGTCACCGGCAGACCGGATTCGCGCCCTGGCCGTGGCCAAAGGCTGCCGGCCCGAGGATATTACCGCCTGTATTCTGGAACGGCCCCGCCACGAAGATCTGATTGCCCAGGTTCGTGAAACCGGGGCCGCCATCCGTCTGATCACCGATGGCGATGTGGCCGGTGTCATGCATTGCGCCGAGCCGGAAATCACCGGGATCGACATCTATATGGGCACTGGCGGCGCCCCAGAGGGCGTTCTCGCCGCCGCCGCGCTGAAATGCATGGGCGGGCAGATTTACGGCCGCCTGCTGTTTCGCAACAATGATGAAAAAGCGCGCGCCGCCAAAGCCGGCATCACCGATCTGGATCGCATCTATTCCCGCGATGACATGGTTACCCAGCATGTGATCTTTGCCGCAACCGGCGTGACCGACGGCTCTTTGCTCTCTGGCATCAAACGCGAGCCAGGCTTTCTCACTACGGAAACGCTTCTGATGCGCTCGAAAACCGGCTCTCGCCGCCGCATGACATATCACTGCCCGGTCAGATAAGGGCATTCAGATAGGGGCCATCATGGCAACGGCACTCATTCTCATTGATTTCCAGACCGGGTTTGACAATCCGGTCTGGGGAATGCGTAACAATCCGGACGCCGAGGCCAATGCCGCCCTGTTGCTTGGCCGGTGGCGGGCCGATGCTGCGCCCGTCTTCCATGTTCGCCACCTCAGCACAAGTCCCGACAGCCCGTTGGCCAGGGGCCAGCCCGGCACCTCATTCAAACCGGCAGTCAAACCGCAGCCCGGTGAACCGGTTATAGAAAAAACTGTCAATTCCGCCTTTATCGGCACGGATCTGGCCGAGCAACTGCACAAATCCAATGCGACATCCGTCGTGATCTGTGGGTTGACAACGCCGCATTGCGTGTCCACCAGTGCGCGCATGGCCGCTAATCTGGGGTTTGACGTCACGCTGGCCCATGATGCCTGCGCTGCTTTTTCCAGCAATGCCGATATGTCCTGGGCCCCGTCCGCACACCCGCTGACGCCCGAAGAAATCCACGCGACAGCAATCGCGCACCTGCATGGCGAGTTTGTCACAGCATGCGCAACCCAGACCATTCTGGCAGCCGGGGTATGAGCGATTTTCTCGGTGTTTCCGCCTCGCTTACCGGCCGGCGCTGGCTTGGCCCGACCGCCGCACAGGACCGCCTGGCCGAGGCGATGCAACAGCAAACCTCCCTGCCCCCACCGCTCTGCCGCATTCTGGCGCGCCGCGGTATTGCTCCGGATCAGGCTGCCCCATTCCTTGATCCCACGCTCAAATCCCTGCTCCCGGATCCCCGTAGCCTGAAAGGCATGGAAAAGGCGGCAAGCCGTTTTCTGGCGGCTGCCAAGGCCGGTCAACGCATTGCTGTATTTGGCGACTACGATGTCGATGGGGGGGCCTCATCGGCACTTCTGCTCGACTGGCTTCATCAGATGGGGCGCGATGCGACCCTCTACATACCCGACCGCATTGATGAGGGATATGGCCCGAATGTACCGGCCATGCAATCGCTGGCCCGCGACCACGATCTGATCCTTTGCGTTGACTGCGGCACCCTCAGCCACGAGGCCATTGCCGCCGCCAAAGGGGCTGACGTTCTTGTGCTTGACCACCATCTGGGGGGGGAAACCCTGCCGCCGGCTCTGGCCGTTGTCAATCCGAACCGTCAGGATGAAGCCGGCGATCTGGGGTATCTTTGCGCGGCGGGTGTCGTCTTTCTGATGCTGGTCGAGGCCAACCGCCAGCTTCGCGCAGGCGGGCAAACCGGCCCGGATCTGATGGCCATGCTCGATCTGGTCGCGCTGGCAACGGTTGCCGATGTTGCGCCTCTGGTTGGAGCAAACCGGGCACTGGTGCGCCAGGGGCTGAAGGTCATGGCCCAGCGCCAACGCTGCGGTCTTGTCGCGCTGGCCGATATTGCCGGCATGAACACGGCGCCAACAGCCTACCACCTGGGCTTTCTGCTGGGGCCGCGCGTCAATGCCGGCGGCCGCATCGGCAAGGCCGATCTGGGCGCGCGTCTGCTGTCCTGCCGCGACCCGCACGAGGCAACAGCCCTGGCCGAGCAACTGGAAACCCTGAACAAGGAACGGCGCGAAATTGAATCCGCCGTGCGCGCCGCTGCCCTGGAACAGGCCGAAACGCGCGGGTTGGACGCCCCTCTGGTCTGGGCCGCCGGCGAAGGCTGGCATCCGGGCGTGGTCGGGATTGTGGCGGCCCGCCTGAAAGAGGCGGCCAATCGCCCGGCCATTGTCATCGGGCTTGACGGGGACACCGGCAAAGGCTCTGGCCGCTCGGTCAGCGGCATTGATCTGGGGGCAGCCATCCAGCGCCTGACCAGCGAGGGCCTGCTTCAGAAAGGTGGCGGGCATAAAATGGCCGCCGGGCTGACGGTTTCCCGTGCGGCGCTGGAGCCTGCGATGACACGGCTTTCCGAGCTTCTGGCCAAGCAGGGATCGGCACGGATCGGACCGGCAGATCTGCTGCTCGATGGCGTACTGATGCCCGGCGCAGCAACGGTGGCGCTGGTTGAACAGATCGAATCTGCCGGCCCGTTCGGCGCCGGCGCCCCGGCCCCGCGATTCGCCTTTCCGGACGTTGCCATCAGTTTTGCCAAATGCGTCGGGGACAGTCACCTGAAACTGACATTCGGTGACGGAATGCAGGCAAGGGTCGATGCAATCTGCTTTGGGGCATTCGACAGCAAACTGGGAGAGTCGCTGTTAAACCATGGCGGAGCAAGGTTTCATCTGGCCGGCAGGCTGGAAATCAACACCTGGGGCGGACGGCAGCGCGTGCAATTGCGGCTGGAAGATGCGGCCCCGGCATGAAGATTCTTGCTGTTCGGGTAAAAAACACTCTTGCGCCCGCGCGTAGCTTTGCCTAGATAACGCGGCACGCGCTGCCGTGGCCCGTTCGTCTATCGGTTAGGACGCCAGGTTTTCAACCTGGAAAGAGGGGTTCGATTCCCCTACGGGCTACCAGTTTTCCACACCTCTCCGCCAGATCATGATCCAACGATCTGCGCCGCGCCTCCGGCGGTTTTCCCATCTCATTTTACCCTGTACCACGGGCGGCTCCACAGGGTATGGCTCGGACTGAAAGCACAACAAAGGGGGGGTGTGATGGCCAGCCAGTTTGATTTTGACACCATCATTATCGGCGCGGGGCATAACGGCCTGACCGCAGCCGCCTATCTGGGACAGGCCGGCCATTCGGTGAAGGTCGTCGAAGCACGTTCCGTGGTTGGCGGCGCGGCCGTAACCGAAGAGTTTCACCCCGGCTTCCGCAACTCGGTCTGCGCCTATACCGTTTCGCTGTTGAATCCGAAAGTGATCGCAGATCTCGATCTTGCCCGGCATGGTCTCAAAATCATCGAACGGCCAATGTCGAATTTCCTGCCGCTTGATGATGATGGGCTCAGGGTGTGGCCCGACGCAAAGCGCTGGAAAGCCGAAGTGGCGCGTTTTTCGCAGGCGGATGCTGACAGTCTCGACACCTACAACGCCACGCTGGAGCGGCTGGCGGATGTGTTGCGCCAGCTCATTCTGGAAACGCCGCCCAATGCCGGCGGCTCGCTGGCCCAGTTGTGGAAGCTCTGGCGTATGTCAAAGCCCGTTCTGGCGCTTGACCGGCAGACCCAGCAGGATCTGGTCGATATCTTCACCATGAGCGCCGCCGATTTCCTTGCGCGCTATTTCCGCCATGACGCGGTCCTTGCGCTCTTTGCCTTTGATGGCATCGTCGGCACCATGGCCTCGCCCCATGCGCCGGGCACCGCCTATGTGCTGCTGCATCACTGTTTTGGCGAGGTCAACGGCAAGCACGGGGTCTGGGGCCATGCCATCGGCGGCATGGGCGCCATTTCGCAGGCTTTGGCCGCAGCGGCGCGCGCCGCCGGGGCCGATATCGAGGTGGACGCGCCCGTCGCCAGAGTTCTGACGCATAACAACCGCGCGACAGGTGTCGAGCTTGCAGACGGCCGTATCCTGACCGCTCGCAAGATCGCCGCCAATACGAACCCGAAGATCCTGTTCGAACACCTGCTTGATCCACAGGAACTGCCGCCAGAGTTCGCCACCCGGATCCGCAACTGGCGCTGCAAATCCGGAACCATGCGCCTCAACGTCGCCCTGAAGGAATTGCCGGATTTTATCGCAGCACCCGGCACCGATCCGCAGGATCACCATACAGCGGGCATCATTCTGGCGCCCGACATGGCCTATATGGAAACGGCCTATATCGACGCGCGCCGGCACGGGTTTTCCGCAAAACCCGTGGTGGAAATGCTGATCCCCTCGACGATCGACAGCACCCTGGCCCCAAAGGGGCAGCATGTGGCCAGCCTTTTCTGCCAGCATTTTGATTTTGACCTGCCCGATGGCAAGACCTGGGATGACATCAAACCACTGGCCATAGAGGCGATTTTCGATACCGTCAGCCGCTTTGCCCCCAATTTCCGCGCCTCCGTCCTTGCGGTTCAGGCCCTGACACCGCTTGATCTTGAGCGCGATTTCGGCCTTGTGGGTGGCGACATCTTTCACGGCTCACTTGATCTCAACCAGATCTTCTCGCTGCGTCCCGCTTTGGGCCATGCCGATTACCGCATGCCGGTGAAGGGGCTCTATCTCTGCGGTTCCGGCGCCCACCCCGGCGGTGGCGTGACCGGGGTTCCCGGCCACAATGCGGCGCGCGAAATGATCCGCGATTTCAGGCGCCACCGCTGAGCCTGACAGCCAGACGCAGGGCGGCCACTCGGGCAAAATCGCCACAGCCGGCCCCGCGCGCCGGGTTATCCGGCGTTGGACGTCACCCAGCTTTGAATGGCGCTGGCCGGCATCGCACCGGACTGACGCGCAACCTCGCGGCCATTCTTGAACAGGGCCATCGTCGGAATACCCCGGATATTATAGACTTGTGAGGCCTGCGGGAATTCCTCGGTGTTGATCTTGGCATAGCGCACCTTGTCCTTCATTGCCGCCGCAGCCTTGGAAAACTCGGGCGCCATCATCCGGCAGGGGCCGCACCAGGGCGCCCAAAAATCTATCACCAGCGGAACCTGATCGGTTTTTGCCGCCTTTTGCAATGTCTTGAAATCAACCTCATGCACCTTGCCATCCATCAGCTTTGCGCCGCAAACACCGCATTTCGGTCCGGCACCCAGTTTGTCGGATGGCACCCGGTTGATCCCGCCGCATTGCAGACAGGTAACTTTCAGGGGTTTACTCATTTTCTCACCTTTGCTATTCACATTCACGTTAATGAATATATATGATGCGCTGAATGGATTTCCACCCTGCTATTACAGGTCGTCATGCTATGGTGCAAAACAGCAAAACAAAACCGGATTCGCCGGAAACGGTTGAAACCAACTGCCCTTCTGCCTACACCAATACCAATCAGACGACGGCCAACAGTTCCCGGAACAAAAGGATACCTGCCATGAAACGTTTCCTTCACCTGAACCTGGGCCTGCTGTTTCTTTTGGGCTTTTCCCTCGCGGCCCCTGCCGAAGTGCTGACGATTGAGCCAACCACCGTGACCGAATGGAAAGCCGTTTATGGAGAGGTCGAGGCGCGCGAACGCGTCCCGGCACGGGCCCGCATTGGTGGTACAATTTCCGAACTGGATACAACCGAAGGCGAAATTGTCGAGGCTGGTCAAAGGCTTGCGCTCGTAACAGACGACAAGCTCGCCTTTCGGCTCGAAGCGGTCGCAGCACAACTGGCCGCCCTGAATGCACGCCTTGATACGGCCGAGGCAGATTTGAAACGCGGTGAGGAATTGTTCAAACGCGGTGTCATCACCACCCAGCGGCTTGATCAGTTGAGAACCGAAGTCGATGTATTGAAAGGCCAGATCAAAAGTGTGGAGGCCGATCGGCTCGTCATTCAGCAGCAGGTGAATGAAGGCGAGGTTCTCTCGCCCGAAGACGGGCTGGTTCTGTCGGTACCGGTCTCCAAAGGCTCGGTCATCAATCCGGGGGAGCCCATCGCGGTTATTGGCGGTGGCGGCATGTTCCTGCGCCTTTCCGTCCCCGAGCGCCACGCGACATCTCTGGTCGAAGGCGACAAGATAGAAATTGGCGCAACCAAAACCACCAAGGCCCAGACTGGCCGCCTGGCCAAGATATATCCGCAGATCATCGGCGGTCGCGTTCAGGCCGATGTCGAAGTCCCGAATCTGGAGACCCGGTTTGTCGGGCGTCGCATTCTGGTGCGTCTGCCGGTCGGAGAGCACAAGGCGCTTCTGGTGCCGGCAGAGGCCCTGACAATGGTTGGCGGCGTTGATTTTGTTTCGGTCAAGACCGGAGAAAAAACCGTCCGGCGCGCGGTTGTCCCCGGTGTCGTCATGCAAAAAGACGGCCGCAAATGGCGCGAAATTCTCAGCGGCCTTGTCGCTGGAGATCAGGTGGTGATTGGCGATGAGTGATTTTGGAGAATCCGGCACCCTGGGCATCGCGGGGCGGCTGACGCGACAGTTCATTCTGTCGCCTCTGACGCCGCTGTTTCTCATGGCCGCAATCGCGATGGGGGCGATTGCCCTGATCAGCCTGCCGCGTGAGGAAGAGCCGCAGATTTCCGTGCCTTTGGTCGATGTGCATGTACGGGCCGATGGCCTGAAGGCCGAAGACGCCGTCAAACTGGTCACCGAACCGCTTGAAAACATCATCAAGGGTATTGATGACGTTGAGCATGTGTATTCCTCGACCCGCGACAATCAGGTGATGGTGACCGCGCGTTTCAAGGTGGGCCTTTCTGCCGATACCGCCATCGTGCGCCTGCGCGACAAACTGCTGGCCAACTCGGACCGAATCCCGGTCGGGATACCGCAACCGATGGTGGTTGGCCGCGGCATCAATGATGTTGCGATCGTTTCGCTCACTTTTTCCCCGGCGCCGGGGCAGACAGAGCTTTCCGCCAATGATGTGACGCGCATTGTACGCGAGGTGGAAGTCGAACTGTCAAAGGTTGACGATGTCGGCCTGACTTATGTGGTTGGCGAAAAATCCGAAGCCTTGCGCGTCAATCCGGACCCGGAAAAACTGGCGCTCTATGGCATTACCCTTCAGCAACTGGCCGGCAAGATAAAGGGGGCGAACAGTTCCAGCCCTGCCGGGCTGATGCGTGACAACGGCGAACAGATTGGCCTGATACTGGGGGATACCCTGTCCACCCCCGAACAGATCGGCAACCTTCTGCTGACCTCGCGCGATGGCCGCCCGGTTTATGTACGCGACGTGGCCGAGGTCAAGTTTGTAACAGACCTTGATGAACAGTACGTCGCTACCCTGCATCACGATGCGGCGGGCGAGGTGCAGCGCTCCCCGGCCGTCACGTTGGCCATAGCCAAGCGGGCCGGCACCAATGCCGTTGTCGTTGCAAGTGCCATCGAGGCCAAGCTGGAAGAACTGAAAGGCAATCTGATCCCCGACAGTCTGGTCGTTGAAACCACGCGCAACTATGGCGAAACCGCCAATGAGAAGGCCAATGAACTGCTGTTCCACCTGGCGCTGGCCACGGTTTCAATCGTTATCCTCGTCTGGCTTGCCATCGGCTGGCGAGAGGCCGTCGTCGTTGCCATCGTCATTCCGGTGACAATTCTGCTGACACTCTTTGCCAGCTGGATCATGGGCTATACGCTAAACCGCGTGTCGCTGTTTGCCCTGATCTTCTCGATCGGGATTCTGGTGGATGACGCCATCGTCGTCATTGAAAACATCGCGCGACACTGGGCCGGCAAACACAAATCCCAGAGCCACTTCGGGGCTGCCGTTGCTGCCGTTGCCGAGGTCGGAAACCCGACAATTGTCGCCACGCTGACGGTTGTTGTCGCCCTGCTGCCGATGCTTTTCGTGTCCGGGCTGATGGGGCCTTACATGAGCCCGATTCCCGCCAACGCATCCGCCGCCATGATCTTTTCTTTCTTCGTGGCTGTGACGGTAACACCCTATCTGATGATGCGTATTGCCGCCGAGGCACCCGTGGCCCATCAGGAAGGCGGCAAGGACGGTGGACGGCTGGGGCGGATATACGCCGCGTTCGCCCGTCCGGTCCTGAAAACCAAATTTCGCAGCCTGCTCTTTCTTTTGCTGGTCACTGTCTTGTCTTTCGGCTCTCTGGCGGCGCTCTATACCAAGGACGTTACCGTCAAGCTGCTGCCGTTTGACAATAAATCCGAACTGTCCGTGGTGATTGACCTTCCGGAAGGATCGTCGGTGGAAATGACCGACGCCGTGGCGCAACAGGCGGCGCGCATTGCCCTTGAAATGCCCGAAGTCATATCGGTGCAAACCTACGCCGGCACGGCCTCGCCTTTTGATTTCAACGGTCTGGTACGCCACTATTTCCTGCGTCAGTCCACAGAACTCGGACAAGTCCAGATCAACCTGTTGCCAAAAGGCGAGCGTGAGCGCACCAGTCATGAAATCGCGCTAGACCTGCGCCAACGGCTGAAAAAGATCACGGGGCTGCCGGCTGGCAGCAATATCAAAACCGTTGAGCCACCGCCCGGCCCCCCGGTCATCGCAACCTTGCTGGCCGAGGTCTACGGCCCCGATGCCGATACAAGGCGTGAAACCGCCCGGCGCATCCGCCAGGCCTTTGAAAAGGTGCCCTATGTCGTTGACGTAGATGACAGTTTCGGCGTTCGCCCGCGCCAGTTGCGCGCCGAATTGTCGGCGGATGATCTGGAGTTTTTCCACGTGCAGGAATCTGACGCGCTGGATACGCTGCGCATGCTGAATTCACAGGTCACGGTCGGCTATTCGCATCGCGGCAAAGGCCGCCAGCCCATTCCGATCGTCGTTGGCCGTGACCGCAGCGAACGGGTGCTGGATGAACGGCTTCTGGCTACGCCGGTTCCGGCCAACGTGCTTCCGGGGGATCGCGGCGTTGTCGAACTGGGTGATGTGGTACGCATCCGCGAAGACCATGCCTCGTATCCCATTTTCCGGCACAACGGGCGCTATGCGGAAATGGTCACCGGCGAAATGGCCGGCCAGTTCGAGGCCCCGCTCTACGGCATGCTTGCCGTTGCCGGTGAGCTTGACAAGATGGATTGGACCGGGCTTGAAAAACCCGTCATCAGCCTGCATGGCCAGCCCGAGGACGAAACCCACACCACCCTGTTGTGGGATGGCGAATGGGAAGTCACCTGGGTCACGTTCCGCGACATGGGGGCGGCCTTTGGCGTGGCGCTGCTGGGCATCTACATTCTGGTGGTTGCGCAGTTCGGTTCTTTCCGTCTGCCGCTGGTCATCCTGACACCGGTGCCGCTGACATTCCTCGGCATCATGTTCGGCCACTGGCTGTTCAAGGCGCCCTTCTCGGCCACCTCGATGATCGGCTTCATTGCGCTGGCGGGGATCATTGTCCGCAACTCGATTCTGCTGGTAGATTTCATCCGTCACGCCAATGACGACGGGCATGTGGACATTCCCACACTGATCGCCGCCGGAGCCACGCGATTCAAACCGATCCTGCTGACAGCCATTGCCGCAATGATTGGCGCGGTCGTGATCCTGTCGGATCCGATCTTCCAGGGGCTTGCCATATCGCTTCTGTTCGGGTTGCTGACCTCAACCGCGCTGACGGTGCTGGTGATCCCGGCAATATATCGTCTGTTCAAAACCTGAACGGGCAAACCG
>Ga0256841_1000983_pt1 | contig 26632 bp, 27 predicted proteins | sample 356308metaG_FD_185971 | JGI IMG/M metagenome (GOLD analysis project Ga0256841, IMG submission 185971) | Hydrothermal vent microbial communities from Mid Atlantic Ridge, Atlantic Ocean - 356-308 | ecosystem: Environmental > Aquatic > Marine > Hydrothermal vents | place: Atlantic Ocean: Mid...
TTTCTGCTTCTTCTTTTTGTTTTTTTAACAGTTCTTCTTTGGCTTTTCTTTCTTCTTCTAATAAAATACTAGCCTTGTTTTCTAAGGATTGAACATAAGGATAGATAAGATTTATTGCCTTAATGATAGATTCTTTGTCATACCTTGTGTATATAGTAAACGAAGTTTTATTTACTACAATGTTCGCTCTTTTTGGTAAATTCTTCTTTAGCATGGCCACAATATTTTCAAAGGCTTCTCTACCTAAATACTTTATAACTGCTGGATGTACCGATATGTATGCCTCTGATGCAACTTTTATTTTATAGAGGTTTCCATAAGGTATAGCTATTAAACCATTGTTATATATAGAGAAAGAAGATTCTATATTAGAACTTAGCTCTAAAGCTTCACTTTTATGACTTCTTGATAAAGAAAATGAAACATTTTCTACTTTATATGGGCCTACTTCTTTAAGAACTGTATTAAAAACGGTATATACTGGAAGAGGTTTTTCTATATTCAGGTAAACCTTTTCTTCATCTTTTTGACCTAACTTAACAGCTTTAATAGCATTTTTATCCCATATAACATTAGTTCCTGAAACCTTTGCTAGAGTATCAATAACTGTAGATATTTTAGCCCCAAAAAATTTTGCACTTATCTTTGTTTGTCCATATGATAAGGATGTTATAAGCAATAAGGAAAATACAACTACTATTTTACTTTTCATACCCTTCTCCTCTTATCTTATTTAATTTTGAAATCTTCACCTGATATACCTTTATTTTTATCAAGTATCTTTTCTGGATTGTCTTTTACTTCTATAAGTTTTGCACCGCTTTGGGTTTCTATAACTATGTATTTTTTTCCACTATCTGTTTTTATATACCCTACTGCATTCCCATAGTCTGTAAAAAACGTATCATCATTTGTCTCTTCTGCTGAAGAAAAACCTACAAAAACTATAGAAATAAGTAAAATAATGTACTTTTTCATTATTTCTTCTCCGGTAAGTAGTAAGTTTTTATAAATACTTTCGTCAAAAGAATTCCTTTTTTATCTTTTTGTAAAGAAATCTTATCTACAGATAAAAACCTTTTTGAGTCAGCCAGATGATTAAGAGCGCTTCTTAAACTTTTCACACCTCCAGTAGTTTCAACATATATAGGAACTTCTTTTAATTTAAGTTTTTCTTTTTTCTTTTGATTTTTTTCTTTTGAAGTTCTTCTTTTTGGTTTTCTTGTTTTATTTTTCTTTTCCTCAAAAATCAGATGGCTTCCTTCTTTATATACGTAAATAGTCTTTTCTTGTTTAATTCCTATATCCTTTATTTCCATATTACTTTTTCTAAATATATCAGAAACAGTAAGTATAATAGTTTCAAATTCTGGTTTTGAAGGAATTCTTTCTTCTAGTTGTTTAATATTTTGTTTTATCTGATTTGTTTCTTTTTTTATTGTTAGTATTTTCTGATTTAATTCTCTTAGCTTTTCTGGCTTTGCTGTTTCTCTTAGTCTAGCTACCTGCTGTTGTAATTGCTCTACGTCTTTTTTAAGTAATCTAATTTTTTCTCTTTTTGGTGAAATAAAGAAAAAGTAAAATATATAAACTACGCATACAACTGCTATAGAGACTATAAGTATTCTCTGCCACTGAGGTAAGCTAATCCATTGATATTTTATCTCTTCCTTAGTCATTTTTCCTTCCTTCAACTAGATTTTTTAGATTTAAAGAAAATGTATAAAAATCTAAGTTTGAATTTTTTAATCTTTTAGGTTTTTCTATACATAAAACCAAATTTTTATCCCTGCAAAACTTTGATTTTCCAAGAGTGCTTAGCTGTAAATCAGGATATTTTTGTTTTAAGTTTCTAAAGAATAAATAAAGATTATCTGGATTAAATGTATAACCATTTAGATTTACACTGTTTGTAGAAACATTTATGTTTTCAATCCAGATACCTTCAGGAATAGATTTACCTACGCTAAATAATACATCTTTAATGTTCGATTTTCTTTTTAAAAGTTCACTTAAAAGTTCCTGTCTAAGAAGTAATCTTTTCTTCAGTGTTTTTTGATTTTCTACTTCTTTCTTTAAGAGTTTTATCCTTCTTTCTAATGCTACAAGTTTTTGTTTTTCTTTTTGAAGATAGTCTTTTTTAGAAATTAATCTTTTCTCCTCAAAGTTTAGAAAAACTATATAAATAACACCAAGCACAAGAATAACAACACCAACTAAAGCAACTATAATCTCTTTATTTTCAAATGCCTGAAATATACTTAGTTTTGAATCTACTAACTTTTTTAAATCCTTTTTCTTTTTTGTTTTTAAGTCTATTTTTATCATTCTTCTAAACCTCTATATATCAAACCAAATGGTATAGCATATACACCTGGATATTTATCTCCTGCATAATTAATACCAAGAATTTCTGCAGGGTCTATATCTATAAATGCAAACTTTCCAATAAACTTACTTTGTATATATTCCTTGACATCTGGGTACTCTAATATTGGACCTGCAAGGTATATTACAGATGGTTCACTTACAGTCAGGAAGAAATAGTTTATTTCATTTATAAGTTTTGTAAGTTCAGGTTCGCTCTCTTCAAAGGTCTTAAAATCTTTTAATTTAAAAGAAAATGTCTCTGTAGATAATCCATTTTGATATAAAACTATATAAGAAATATCGTAATCTATATAAAGTGCACATACTGTATTATCATCACCAGCTATAGCTCCTTTTTTTTCTTTCTGAAGTGATGCTATATTGATTAATGATATTGGATTTGAGTCTATATGGATGATTTTTATTCCTGTTGTTTTTTCAATATCTTCTAATCTCTGGACATCCGTTTTTTTAGCTACTACAACGATAATGTTATACATATCATCTTCTTCACCTATAATATCAAAATCGTATGTAGTCTCTCCCTGTATAGTTTGCATTTCCTCTTTTATGTTCCATTCTATTGCTTCTAATAAATCTTTTTTATCCATTTTTGGTAGTTTGAGATTTTTTATAAGACTGACTGATAGAGGAAGCCCTATTACCGCATCTAAAGGCTCGTTTATGTTTAAACCTAAAAGTTCCCTTTTTATTACTTCTGGAATCTGGGTTTTTTCTTCTTCTGAAAGGATATACTCTACAGGTTGGTTATAAGTAGTATAGTTTTCTTTATCTATAACAAGAATTCTAATTACATTTCCCTCAAACTGAACCCCTGCTAATAACTTTGTCTTTCTAAAAATATTAGACAAAATAGAAGGCATAACTTCCCCCCATACCATATTTAAATTTTTACAAACTTTACAATTACTTAACTTATTTTACTATTCGGCAAAAAAGGGAGGATTTATTAACCTCCCCCAAATCTAAGCTATTATTTATTATTATAACTTTTCTGCTATTCCCAGTTTCTGTTCTATCTCATAAATCGCTTTTGTTGTCTTTAGTATAGCATCTGGATTTATAGAGATAGAATCTATTCCCTGTTCAACTAAAAACTGTGCAAAGTCAGGATAATCAGAAGGTCCCTGACCACATATTCCTATTTTTCTTCCGTGTTCCTTTGCTGTTTTTATAACCTGTGCTATAAGTCTTTTTACAGCTTCGTTTCTTTCATCATAAAGATGTGCTACAAGATTAGAATCTCTATCAAGTCCTAAAGTTAGTTGAGTTAGGTCATTGGAGCCAATAGAAAAACCATCAAAATATTCTGAAAACTTATCTGCAAGCACCACATTTGATGGTATTTCACACATAACATAAACCTGAAGACCATTTTCTCCTTTTTTAAGTCCATATTCTTCCATAACTTCTAAAACTTTTTTTCCTTCCTCTGGAGTTCTACAGAATGGAACCATAACTATTACATTTTTTAGTCCCATTTTATTTCTTACTCTTAATATAGCTTTACACTCTAATCCAAATGCTTCTTTAAATTGTGGAGAATAGTATCTTGAAGCTCCTCTCCATCCTATCATTGGGTTTTCTTCTTTTGGTTCAAAATATTGGCCACCTAATAAATTTGCGTATTCATTTGTTTTAAAGTCAGAAAATCTAACTATAACAGGTTTTGGATAAAATGCTGCTCCTATCTTTGCTATTCCATAAGAGAGCTTTTTTACATAGTATTCAGTTTTATCTTCGTAGCCGAAGGTTTTTTCTTCTATTATTTTTGCTAACTGAGGGTCTTTCTCTTTTATTTCGTCAAATTTTATAAGAGCTAGAGGATGTATTCCTATGTAGTTATTTATAATAAATTCTTCTCTTGCCAGTCCAACACCATCATTTGGTAAAAATGAGTAGTCAAAAGCTCCTTCAGGAGTAGCTATATTCATCATAATAGGAGTTTTTGTTTTTGGTAATGTAGAAATATCTACTTCTTCTATTTCATATTCAATTTTTCCATTGTAAACATAACCTACTTCACCTTCTGCACATGATACTGTAACTTCCTGACCATCTTTTAAAACTTCTGTGGCTTTACCAGTCCCAACTACAGCAGGTACTCCAAGTTCTCTTGCAACTATAGCAGCATGGCAAGTTCTTCCACCTCTGTTTGTAACAATTGCTCCTGCTTTTTTCATGATAGGTTCCCAGTCTGGGTCTGTCATATCTGTAACTAATATATCACCTGCTTCAAATTTTTTTGCATCATCTAAAGAGTTAAGTATTTTTACTTTTCCAAATGCTACCTTATCACCTACAGCTATTCCTTCTAGTATCCTTTTCTTTATTCTACTTTCAATAGGTTCAGTTATATGATATATGGTTATTTTAGAGTGGTCTTTTCTAGAATGAACTGTTTCCGGTCTTGCCTGAACTATAAAAAGCTCATTTAGTTCACCATCTTTAGCCCATTCTACATCCATAGGTGTCCATTTTTGATATTTATCTGAGTAGTATCTTTCTATTTCTATTACCCATCTTGCTAATTTTAGAACCTCTTCATCACTTAAACAGAATTTAGCCTGGTCTTCTTTAGAAACAGGAACAGTTTTTACTCTTTCATCTTCTGTTGTTCCATATATCATTTTATGAGTTTTAACTCCAAGTTTTTTCTCTATAATAGCTTCATATCCTTCAAGAAGCGTAGGTTTAAATACTAACCATTCATCTGGAGTTACTGCTCCCTGAACAACAAGTTCTCCAAGTCCATAAGCACCATTTATAAGGACAACATCCTTAAATCCACTTTCTGTATCTAAAGAAAATGCAACACCAGCAGATGCAAGGTCTGAACGAACCATTTTTTGAACACCTACCGCAAGACCTATAGAAAAATGGTCAAAACCAAAAGATTCTCTATAAGATATAGCTCTATCTGTAAATAGGGAAGCAAAACAGCTTTTTATTGCAATGAGTAATGATTCTTCTCCTTTTATGTTTAAGTAGGTTTCTTGCTGTCCAGCAAATGATGCATCTGGAAGGTCTTCTGCTGTAGCTGATGACCTTACTGCAACATCTACTCTGTGTTTTCCGTACATTTTACTGAGTTCTAAATAATAATCTATAATTTTTTCTCTAAGATCCGGTGGAAATTCTCCACCTTTAATCATTTCTCTTATAGTTAATCCTCTTTTATGAAGGTCTTCTATATCATCTACATTCAAACCTTCTAGCGTTTTTCTTATCTTTTCATCTAAGTTGTTATACTTAATAAAGTAAAAATATGCATCTGCTGTAACAACGTATCCCATAGGTATCTTTATACCTTTTGGAGAAAGGCCTCTAATCATTTCTCCAAGAGAAGCATTTTTACCTCCAACAAGATGAACATCTTCTATCCCAACTTCATTTAACCAGAGGACTAACTTTTTTTCATTACTCATTATTTGCCTCCTTAGACATTGATTTTTGTAAAATCAGATATCCTATTAAATAAATCATTTATCCTTTTTAACAGAGATAACCTATTCTTCTTTATTTTTTCATCTTTTACCATCACCATTACATTATCGAAAAATTTATCTACATATGGTTTTAATTCTAATAACTTAGCTAGAGCTTTTTTATAATCTTTTTTCTTTAAAAGCTCTAAAACTTCCTTTTCTATAAGCAGTAACTTTTTATATAACTGTTTTTCTTCTTCTTTTTCAAAGTACTTTTCGTCTAAATCTTCCTCAAAATTTTCTGGAATGATATTCCCTACCCTTTTAAATGTTATCATAATATCTTCAAATTCTGGATTTTGTTTTAGTTCTTTAACTGTACTTATTTTTAAAAATGCTCTATACAAATTTGTCTCTCCAGTAGATAGTACAGAATTTATTATATCTGTATCAAATCCTTTATTTTTCATATAAGCTGAAAATCTTCCATTTATAAAATCTAACACTTCACTTTTTAAGTTTAAAAAGTCTAAATCTGTAAATTTTATTTGACCTTTTAGATGTTTTTTTATTAAATTAGCAATTCCTATTTTTCTTATGGAAGCCTCTATAACTGGAGATAAATCCAGGTCTATGTTTTTTTCTACTAAAATCCTGACAATTCCTACTGCAGCCCTTCTAAGACCAAAAGGGTCTGCCCCTGCTTTTGGTTTTTCTCCAATAGCAAAAAATGATATTAGAGTATCTAATTTATCTGCAACAGATAAGATTGTACCTGTAGTAGTTTGTGGAAGTTCATCATCAGCCGTTTTTGGTAAATAGTGTTCATAAATAGCCTTTGCTACTTCTTCACTTTCTCCTTGCTTTAAGGCATAGTACATTCCCATAATACCTTGTAATTCATCAAATTCTTTTACCATTTCTGTGAGAAGGTCGGTTTTTGAAAGTTTATTGGCACGATTTATATATGTTCTGTCTTCTATATCTAAAGAATCTGCTAATATATTGGCTATTATTCCATTTCGTTTTACTTTATCAAGCATAGTACCAAGTTTTTCATGAAACAGTATGCCTTCAAGTAAAGGATACAATTCTTCCAAATTCTTTTTTAAATCTTCTTCATAGAAAAATAGAGCATCTTCAAGACGAGCTTTTAAAACTTTTTCATATCCTTGCTTTACAATATTTCTATCTTTTACAGCTGTATTAGAAAATGCTAAAAATTTAGGTATAAGTCTCCCATTTTTTTCAAAATTAAAAAACCTTTGATGGTGCTTACATACAACAATTATAACTTCTTTAGGAAGTATTAAATATTCTGGAGAAAAATCTCCTAAAATACCTACAGGAAATTCAAGTAAGTTCGTAACTTCATCTAAAAGTTCTTCATCTAAAATTGGGTCTGCATCTATATTTCTCGCAAATCCTGTTATTTGTGTCTCTACTGCCTTTTTTCTATCTTCATATTTAGGTATGATAAAACCTAATTTAAGTATTTCTTCATAGTTATCTGCTGAAGGAATTTCCTTTCTTTCTCCTTTTCCTATAGGGTTTGTCATAAATCTATGTAGATGTGTATATCTATCAGATTTAATTCCACCAAGAATTATTTCTATTATCTGGTCGTTTAAGAGGGATACTATCCATCTTACAGGTCTTGAAAATCTAAAGTTAGAACTGTTCCATCTCATTGTTTTTGGAAATGGTATAGTTGCAATAATATCAGGTACTACCTGCTTTATATGTTCATCAATCGATTTTCCTTCCCTTACTATATATGCTCCTATATAAATACCTTTTTCGGTTTCTATTTTCTGTAGCTCCTCTATTGGTATATTATTTTTTTTTGCAAAACCTATAGCTGCTTTTGTAAATTTTCCTTCTTCATCTACAGCCACTTTATAAGGAGGTCCTAAGACAAGTTGCTTTGTAGAATCTTCTTTATCTTTTAGATTCTCTATTAAGACAGACAATCTCCTTGGTGTTGCAAAAACTTTTATATTTTCTGGTGTTTCATACATAAAAAAATTACTAAATTTTTCTAAGAACTGCTCTTTTAAATAATTTCTACCTATGTTTACGCTTTTTGGCGGTAATTCTTCACAACCTATTTCCAAAAGGTATTTATTCATCTATACCTCTGCTTTTTGTTTTTTTATTAAAGGAAATCCAAGCTCTTTCCTATGTTTTAAAAATGCCTTTGCACACTCCCTAGATAAAGCTCTAACCCTTGCTATATATCTTGCCCTTTCATTAACAGATAAAGCTCCCCTGGCATCAAGAAGATTAAAAATATGAGAACATTTTAAAGCATAATCATACGCTGGTATAGGTAAATTATGCTCTATTAATCTATGTCCTTCCTTTTCAAACATATCAAATGTGGTTTTTAGCATATCAATATCTGCAACTTCAAAGTTATATATAGACCACTGCCTTTCTGCCTCTTTGTAAATATCTCCATATGTTAAACCTTCTGCCCATACTATGTCATAAACACTGTCTACATTTTGTAGAAACATAGCTATTCTTTCTAATCCGTATGTTATCTCTACACTTATTTCTTCTAAATCTATACTTCCTGCTTGTTGGAAGTAAGTAAATTGAGTTATTTCCATGCCGTCTAACCAGACCTCCCAACCAAGTCCCCAGGCTCCTAAAGTAGGACTCTCCCAGTCATCTTCAACAAACCTTACATCATGAGCCTGTAGGTCAATCCCAAGAGCTTCTAAACTTTTTAAATAAAGTTCTTGAGGGTTTTCTGGTGCTGGTTTTAGGATTACTTGAAATTGATAGTAATGCTGTAATCTATTTGGGTTTTCTCCATATCTTCCATCTTTTGGTCTTCTTGAAGGTTCAACATAACAGACATTCCATTCTTCTGGTCCCAATACTCTAAGAAAAGTTGCTGGGTTCATTGTACCTGCACCAACTTCTATATCGTATGGCTGCCACAGGATACATCCATTTTCTGTCCAGAACCTCTGCAGTGTCAGGATAATATCCTGAAATTTCATATATTTTCCTCTTTTTATTTATTTAAAACCTTAATTTAATATTTTACCAGATTTAACGTATGCTTTTTTCTTTCACAGTATCAACAAGAAATTTTACATTTTCTACAGACATATCAGGCATAAGTCCATGTCCAAGATTGAATATATGCCCTGTTTCATTTCCCCATTTTTGTAAAATTTTTATAGCCTCTTTTGCTATAACTTCTTTTGAAGCATACAGTACTATAGGGTCTAAATTTCCCTGTGCTGATGCTTGATTATTAAGTTTTTCTTTAACAGTTTCTAAGTCTATCATCCAGTCAACGCTATAAACATCTGCTTTAGAAGTTATCATAGCATCAAAAAATCCAGCAACTCCTTTAGTAAAATGTATTACAGGCTGATATGTTCTTTTTAAAGAGGATATAATTTTTTTTACAGGTGGTAAAGCAAACTCTTTATAATCATCAGGAGTAAGATAACCAGCCCAGCTGTCAAATATCTGAACAGCATTTGCTCCTGCAGAAATCTGAAAATTAAGATACTCAATAAGCATATCAGACAGTTTATCAAGTAGTTTTTTAAAAGCCTGTGGTTTTTCGTACATAAATTTTTTTGTCTTCTTAAAGTCTTTTGAGGTTCTACCTTCTATCATGTATGCTGCAAGAGTAAAAGGAGCACCACAAAAACCAATAACTGGAATTTCATAATTTATTCTTTTGCCTGTTTGATTTATTATCTCACCAACATAACTTACATCTTTCACATTAAACTGACCAAGCTTTTCTATATCTTTTTCATTTTCAATAGGGTTTTCAAAAACAGGACCTTCTCCTTCCTTAAAATCAAATCTCATTCCAAGTGATTCTAAAGGAGTTAGAATATCAGAAAATATTATTAATGCATCTACACCTAAAATATGATAAGGAAGTAAAGTTGCTTCAACAGCAAGATTTACATCTTTATAAAATTTTTTAAAGTTTCCAGCTTTTTTCCTTAACTCTCTGTATTCAGGCATGTACCTTCCAGCCTGCCTCATTAGCCATATAGGTGTCCTTTCAACAGGTTCTCTTTTTGCTGCTCTTATAAGAAGGTCATTTTTTGGATATATAGACATTAAAAAACTCCTTTTTTGAAAAAAATTATACACGTTAGATATTTAAAATTTAAGATTTTAATGCTATATTTAAATTTACAATAACAAAAAAAACAAAAAAGGAGGATTGTACAATGGCAAAATTTTTATCAGAAGAATGGATAAAACAGTACGCAGAAGTATGGAACAGCGATGAAGAATTAGTAAATGGTCTTAAAGGCTTTAATGCTACTGTTAAATACTTCATTGAAGGAAGTGACCAACCACCTGTTTATGTAAAAATTGAAGATGGAAAAGTTGTTGAGGCAGGTCTTGCAGAAGAAGGTAAAGAATATGATTTTGAAATGTGGGCATCTATTGATAACTGGAAAAAACTTGCTACAGGTGAGCTTGGTCCTAAAAAAGCTATGATGTTTAGAAAACTTAAATTTAAAGGTGATATGGCTACAGCTATGGCTAAAATGGGACCTTTTTCAAGGTCTTTACAGGATATGTCAAAAGTTCCTACTGACTGGTAATTTTAGAGGACACCTTTGAGGTGTCCTTTTTATCTTTATCTTTCATTAAATCTGCCCTTAGTTTTTTAACCTGAATTAATATCTCCACTCTATCATTTCTTCTTTTTAAAAGAGGATGGTTCCATGTATAAATTGGTCTTGTAGCTCCATATCCAGAAACAGATAATTTTTTAGGGTCTACACCAGATTTTATTAAAAACTGGGCAACAGAAACAGCTCTTTTTACAGATAAATCCCATGCATCTTTAATATCAGGATTTTTCTTAACCTTATCGGAACTGGTATGTCCTTCTATTCTTATTTCTAAGTCATCTTTAGATAGAGCTTTTAATACTTCTGATATTTTTGTTAATGCTGTTTTTGATTTGTCTGTTAGATGATAGTCATCTTTTTTGAAAGTAATATCATTAAACAGTCTAATAAGAACGTAGTTTTCTATAACAGCTATTTGATATGCATGAATTGGTAAAACCCTTTGTATTCTTTTTTTTACTTCTTTAGCTACATCTTTTGGTAGAAGGTTTATAGGTGGTAAAACAGCAACAGTTTTAGAGGCAAACGTTACCTCTTCTCCCTGAAAATACCACAAGAATTTCATCAGCTTCTTTATATCAAGAACACTCATAGAGTATAGAAGGATAAAGAATGTAAGAAGCAAAGACATTAAATCACTAAAACTTATAATCCATGCTGGTGCACTTGGACATTCTTCTTTCTTTTTTCGTGCCATTTTATCCACCTACATCAATTACGAATTCTATTCTTCTATTTTTAGCTCTACCTTCTGGTGTATCATTTGGAGCTATTGGTCTGTACTCTCCATATCCTCTTGCAGATATAAGTTTTTCTGGATAACCACACTTCAAAAATATTCTTAACACATTTACAGCTCTTTCTACAGAAAGTTCTAAGTTTGTTTTTCCATTTTTTAAAGGAAGATTATCAGTATGTCCTTCTATAGTTAGAGGAAATTCCAGTATTTTTAACCTTTCACACATCTGTGTCAAAAGAGGAACAACAAAGCTATAAGGATACGACCTACCAAGAGGAAACATTTTATCTGAATTCAGTCTTAGTCTTATAAGAGAGCCATGAGATTGAATTTCTGCATCAATACCTGCTGTTTTTAATGTTTGTTGTAGTTTTTCAAGTTCATGCTTTAACCTTTTTTTCTTCTCAAGCTTTGGATACATATCAGGAAACTGAACCACACCTTTTGGAGCATTTAATATTTTTGATTCATGGATAACTTTTCTACCACCTAAAGACTCTGTTATACCTTTTATAACCATATGAAACTTTTCAAGTGATATAGTTCCCATCGAAAATAGGAGGATAAAGAAAGTAAGAAGTAAAGACATTAAGTCTCCAAAACTTATAAGCCAGCCTGGTATACCTTTACATTCTTCTTTTTTTTTACGAGCCATTATTCTTGACCAGCCTTAACACCTAAAAGTGCCATAAGTTTACTTCTAAGCAGATTTGGATTAACACCTTTGTTAATCGCATCTACCACAAGTAGATAACTTTCTTTGTATATAAGAGCTAAGTCTTTATAGTATTTGAGTTTTTTGGATACAGGAACACAAAGAGCATTTGCAAGAATAGCTCCATACAAAGTAGTAATCATTGCCACTGCCATACCAGGACCTAAAGCTGAAGGGTCATTAAGGTTTTGTAGCATCTGAATAAGACCAATCAGCGTACCTATCATACCAAATGCTGGAAAAAGTTCTCCTAAAGCTTCCCATACACTTACTTCTGTAGATAATTCCTGTTCTATTTTAGTCAGAGCACTTTCAGCATTACTTTTTATCTCTTCTATATCCTGTCCATCTATAAGCATTCTCATTAAGTCTCCAAAGAAAGGGTCTTTCTGGTAGTAATTATCTATATCTGATTCTAAAGCAAGTATACCTTCCTTTCTTGCTTTATTAGCCACTTCCACAAGAAAGTCAATATGTTCCATAGGGTTTGGAAGTCCTGGATTTAAAGCTTTTTTTATGGAAACAAGACCTGTAATAAAATCTTTTAATGGAAATGATGTCATGGAAGCAGCCAGACCACCACCAACTGTTATAAGTAGTGATGGTATATTAACAAATGCAAGAGGACTGCCACCTATTGAAATTGCTATAATTATAAGTAAAAAAGCTCCTGCTATACCTATAACTGTTGATATGTCCACGATATCCCTCTTATTCTATATATTTTCCACGGTACTGTTTTAAAAGCTGTTTTTGTTTTTGATTAATAAATGTTTTTAAAAATTCTTTATCTTCTTTTTTCATTTCTATAAATTTTGCTCCAAGGCATATTTTCTTACCTGTTTCTCTTGCATTTTTAATTACAGCTTTAGCTTCAATATTCATATCATTTATCCTTAGATGTACAGTTATTTCAGTTCCTATAGATAGCTTTTTATTTCGTGCTTCCAAAATAGGTAAACAAAATCCAAATCCTTCTATACTTATATCGGTTGTTTCGGTACTTATTTTTACCTTTGTACCTTCTTTGGTCTCTAATTCAACAAGCAACGGAATATTCTCTTTTAAACGGAATTCTTCCCTGCGGTTTATAGATTCAAGTTTGAATGTATGAGGTAGTTTTACTATATACTTGCCATCTTCTGTAATTATATCCTTTATAGTTTCTTCAAAAGCATAAATAGCATCATCTTGTCTTATAAAACGAATTCTAACCTTTGAGCCTACATTAAAATCAAAAGGTGGTTTTTTATCTACAAGCCACCAATATGTATATAGTTCGTCTTTGTCATATAAAGCTACCGGATATATATGTCTATTTTCCGAAATAAGATTACCTGTTTGGTATATATCAATATCTTTTGTTGATACTAAAGGAACATAAGGGGGAATTTTATCAAAGCCTAACTTCCTTCTTATCCTTCTTATAAGATTTTCATCAAAATCAGGATTTTCCTTTATGTAAAGGTCTATAACTCTTTCAAAAGGAGCTTTAAATTCAAGAACCAAAAAAGGGTCTCTTTTTAGCTTATTAGAGTAGTTCCATAGTAGTTTTGCTTCTTCTTTTGTCAGGCCTAAATCTTGGGCATAATCAAAAAACAGCTTTTTTAGGTATCTGTAGTTTATGTACTCTTTTATTCTATCTGTATAATAAAGACCAAGACCAACAAGTATAAAAACTGCAAGTACTATAAAAAATATTATTACATTAGTAGATTCAACAGTTTGTCTAAATGCTTCAACAACAATATTTACTCTTTCGTCCATATCTTATTCCTTAAAGGGTTTTATATATCATCGGATTTTTACTTTGGAGATATAAATTCAGTTTGAATTTACTACAAATAATAGTATTATTAATTAAAGGTAAAATATAAAAAAATACTTGGAGGTTATTGTTATGAAGAAAAAAATAACTACAGCTGTAGTTGGTTCTGTAGCTTTATCACTATCAGCTTCACACGCAGATATATTAGACTTTTCTAAAGGGAAAGTTTCAGAAAGTAGGAATATACTCCTTGCAAAAAGTGATGGAGAAATGACATGTGGTAAAGAGATGAAAGAAAAAATGAAAGAATGTAAAAAAATGATGGAAGAGGCAAAATGTGGGAAGAAGATGAAAGAATGTAAAACCATAATGGAAAAAATGAAATCAAAAGAAAAGGCAAAAGAAATGGCCTGTGGAAAATGTGGTTCAATGATGTGATAAAAGGTGCGGGGCTTGGTCTTCGTACCGCTTTTATTGAACAAGTATTTGATAACCCAATAAAACCTGACTGGTTTGAGATTGCTCCTGAGAACTGGATAAAAAAAAGAGGTTATTTTAGAAAATTATTTGAAAAGATTAGAGAAAACTTTCCTGTAGCTTGCCACGGATTATCACTTTCTATAGGAAGTCCAGAACCAGTTAATAAAAAATTCTTAAAGGATTTGAAAGATTTTTTAGATTACTATGAAATAAAAATCTATTCAGAACATTTATCTTTCTCTTACTTAGATGGAAAAAATCTATTCGAACTTTTTCCTTTACCTTTCACAAAAGAAATGGCATATTTCATATCTGATAAAATAAATCAGGTTCAAGATTTTTTAAACAGGACACTTATAATTGAGAATATATCTTATTATTATGTTCCTTATATGGAAATTTCAGAAACTGAGTTTATAAAAACAATCTTAAAAAAGACAGGTGCAAAACTTCTATTAGATGTAAATAATGTTTATGTAAATAGTGTAAATCATGGATATGACCCGTACAAATATATATGTAGCTTCTCTTCTGATGATGTAGCTTACATACATATAGCAGGCCACCATAAGATAGACGATAATCTAATAATAGATACTCATGGAAATGAAATAACCAATGAAGTTTATAAACTACTTGATTTTACATTGGATAAAATAGGATATAAACCAGTACTTCTTGAACGAGACAATAATATTCCACCTTACAACAAGCTTTTAGATGAGTATATGAAGCTAAAATCTAGAGTTGAAAAGTATGAAAGAGTTTAAAATTCAAAGAGATTTTATTGAAAGTATCCTTTCAGATAAGCAATTAGATAAAAGGTTAATGATATATAAAGATTTAACCTTTAATAATATAGAAGATACCTTATCAAAAGCGTTTCCTATTACAAAAACTCTTATAGAAGAAAGCTGGGGAAATATTACTTATAAATTTATTAAAAATTACCCTATAAAAACTCCTTACCTGTGGGAAGTACCTAAAGATTTTTTAGAATTTTTTAAAAAGGAAAATTTCCAAGAGAAACGAAAATTACCATTTTTAGATGAACTTTTAGAGTATGAATGGTTAGAAATTGATATATTCAATACAGATATCCCACAAGACGTATCTGAATTTAGCTGGTCTAAAAGATTTTTTCTATCAAGTTCCTGTGTTATAAAAACTTTCAGCTATCCTGTACACAGGATAGGTAGTCTTTCCCCAGAGGATATAATTAAACAAAAAAGTAATTATTTTCTAATCATCTACAATAACTATGAAGATATGGAAGTTTCATATATCCAGTTAACAGAGTTTTTGTTTGATATTGTAAGTAATATATATAAAGATACTATCTTAGAAGTTGTAAAACAAACATGCCAAAAATATAGTATTCCCTTTGAAGAAATAGCAGAAAAAATTGAAAAGTTTCTTAATCTTCTCTGTCAGGAAAGAATTATAGTTTAACTTATTTGTTTAAAAGCTTAAGTATTATATTTATAACTATCGTTAAAACTATACTTATAACTATAGAAGACACTATCGGAAAATAGAAAACAAAGTTATCTCGTTTTATATATACATCTCCTGGTAATTTTCCAATACCAAAAGGTAATTTTCCAAACAAAACAAGAAGTAGACCAATAATTAACAGTACAACACCAAATAAGATAAAAACCTTACCTAAATGCTCAGTTATATTATCCATCGAAAAACCCATTTTTTTTTGAATATTTTAATCCAATTTGTTCTACAAACAATATTTAATACTGATATGATTTTAGAAATTTTTCTACAGACTCTTCCCAGGTTGGTATCTGGACGTTTAGTATTTTTGATATTTTAGTATTATCCATTGCAGAAAATTTAGGTCTTTTAGCAGGTAGGTTAAATATATCAGAAGAAACAGGATAGATAAATTTATTTATTCCTAAATTTTTAAGTACAAATTTAGCCAGCTCATATCTTGAGCAATATCCAGAGTTAGTTAAATGATATAAACCTTTCAATCCCTGTTCTACAGCTTTTATAGTAATACCAGCAATTACCTCTGTATAAGTAGGAACTGAAACTTCATCATATGCTATTTTTAGATAAGGATTTTTTTCTGTCCACTGTAAAAGTTTATATATAAAGTTTTGTTTACCTCTGCCGAAAACCCAGCTTACTCTAAATAAAAGATAATTATCTGTTTCCTCTTTTAGATATAACTCACCTAAATATTTACTTTTAGCATATTCATTTAATGGGGATGGTGTGTCTTCTTCTGTATAAAGGCCTGTTTCTTTTTTTCCATCAAACACGTAATCAGTACTATAATGAACAAAAAAGCTATTATATAAACTACTTGCATAAGCTAAGTTCTTAACTCCTATAGCATTAGTCCTATATGCAGTTTTATAGTCTGTTTCAGCATTATCAACAAGATTATAAGCTGCACAATTTATAACAACATCTGGTTTTATCTTATCAAAAGCTGTTAAAACCTGTTTTAAATTACCTATATCAAGCTCATTATGTCCAAAAGCTGTAAAATCAGCGTTTGTTTTTTCAAAAATAGAAACAAACTCTTTCCCAAGCTGTCCGTTTTTACCAATTACTAAAAACTTCAACTATAAACCTTCTCCCAGTATTCTTTAAGATATTTTAATTTTTTTTCAACCCAATCTATATTATCAAGATACCAACTAACAGTTTTACTTATTCCTTCTTCAAACTTAACTTTAGCTTCCCAGCCTAATTCATTTTTTATTTTATCTACATTTAAAGAGTATCTAAAATCATGCCCGGGTCTATCCTTAACAAACTGTATCAGGTCTTCTGGTTTATTTAGTATCTGTAGTATAGACTTAACCACATCTATATTTCTCTTTTCTTCTCCACTTCCTACATTATAAATTTCTCCTATTTTACCTTTTTCTATAATTTCAAATACAGCATCAGCACAATCAGATACATAAAGCCATTCTCTAATATTTTCTCCTGTGCCATAAACAGGTATAGGCTCGTTATTTAAAGCTTTTAGTATAACAACAGGGATTAATTTTTCAGGATACTGCCATGGTCCATAGTTGTTAGATGGACGAACTGTAATAACAGGAAGATTATAAGTCCTATAATAAGCTCTACCTAGCATATCAGCTGAAGCTTTACTTACAGAATATGGAGAATTAGGATTTAAAGCAGTTGTTTCAAAAAACTGTCCCTCTTTACCAAGCTCCCCATAAACCTCATCTGTAGCAATATTTATAAATTTTTCTATACCTACTGTCTTAGCTACATCTAACAGAACCTGTGTTCCTTTTACATTTGTTTCTATAAAAGGAGAAGCGTCTAAAATACTTCTATCAACATGACTTTCAGCTGCCCAGTGAACTACAATATCAGGTTTTTCTTTTTTAAATATATACTCTATGAACTCTCTATTAGTAATATCTGTTTTATAAAAAGTAATTTTATCTTTGACTGTATTTAATCTTTCTAAATCACCAGCATAAGTTAGTTTATCAATAACAACAACTTCAAAACCTCTTGATACTGCCTGTCTTACAAACTCACTTCCTATAAAACCTGCTCCACCTGTAGCGATAATTTTCTTCATATTACACTCCTTTATTCAAAGATTTGGGCATCTTTTAGCGGTGGTAGATTTTTATCTTTATTAGAAAGCAAAATTTGCTCTATATTTTCTATCGGCCATTTTATATTTATATCTGGGTCATTCCATATTATTCCTCTATCTAAATCTGGTGCATATTCATCAGTAGTTTTATATAAAACTTCTGCTTCATCAGAAAGTGTTAAAAAACCATGGGCAAAACCTTCTGGAATATACAACATATACTTATTTTCTTCACTTAAAATCACTCCCACCCATTTTCCAAATGTAGGAGAACTTTTCCTTATATCTACAGCAACGTCAAAAATCTCTCCTTTTATACATCTTACTAACTTACCCTGTGCTTTTGGAGGTAGTTGATAGTGTAATCCTCTTAGGACACCCTTTACAGATTTTGAGTGATTATCCTGAACAAAATCCTTATCTATACCATTTTTTACAAAATCAGATTTTTTATAACTTTCTAAAAAAAATCCTCTTTCATCTTGAAAAACCTTAGGTTTAACAAGAATTACATCTTTAATTTCTAATCTTTCAAACTCAAAAGGCATAATCAACTCCTTTTATCTATATCTTCTTAACAATTCATCCTGTATATTTTCAAATTTTATATCTTTATCAACCAAAGCTATAAGAAGGTGAAACAAAAGGTCTGCACTTTCATAGACTATCTCGTTTTTATTGTTATTTTTCAAAGCTATAACTGTTTCTATAGCTTCCTCTCCTACTTTCTGTATTATTCTATCACTTCCTTTCTGAAAAAGACTTGATACATATGAGTTTTCTGGTTTATTTATTTTTCTTTCCAAAATTTTATTATACAGTGAAGAAAAGATTTCATAGCCATCTGGTTTATTATCTTTTTTTAGTATACTTGTGTAAAAACAACTTTCCTCTCCTGTATGACAGGCAACTCCGTAATCTTTCACAAGATATAATACACTATCCATATCACAATCTACTTTTATATCAACAATTTTTTGCTTATTACCAGAGGTTTCTCCTTTTACCCAGAGCTTTTTCCTACTTCTTGAATAATATGTAGCATACCCAGTTTCTATTGTTTTTTTTATAGCTTCTTTATTTGCATAAGCCTGCATAAGAACCTTTCCTGTATAAAAACTTTGAGTAATAACAGGAATCAAACCATTTGCATCAAACTTTAAATTGTCTAAATTTATTGAAATATCCAAACCAGATACCTCAGGTTATAAAAATGATAATATTATTATAAACCTTTTTAAGAAGGGTAAGAAAAATGAATGAATATAAAATACTAAGCAAAATAAATAACTATAAAGACTTACATAATCTATCTCAAGATGATATAAAACAGCTTGCTGAAGAAATTCGCAGCTATATCATAGATATAACTTCTAAAAAAGGGGGACATATAGGTCCTTCTCTTGGAGTAGTCGAGCTTACTATAGCTTTACTTTTAAGTTTTGACCCTGAAAAAGATAAAATTGTATGGGATATAGGACATCAGGCTTATTCTTACAAAATATTAACAGATAGAAAAGAAAGATTTAAAACACTCAGAGAGTATAAAGGTATATCTGGATTTACAAAGATAAAAGAGAGCAAATATGACCATTTTGGTGCAGGACACAGTAGTACATCAATCTCTGCAGCACTTGGAATGAGAGTAGGTAAAGACCTAAAAAAAGATGATAACTATGTTGTAGCCATAATAGGTGATGGAGCTATGACAGCTGGACAGGCTTTTGAAGGTTTAAATAACGCAGGTTGGTTAGACCCTTCAAAATTCGTCATAATTTTAAATGATAATCAGATGTCAATATCTCCAAATGTTGGAGCTATATATACTTATTTTAACAGGATAATCACAAACAAAGTATTTCAAAAACCAAGAAGAGCCCTAAAAGTAGCTGCTAATAAACTCTTTGGGGAATCTGCAGTTTCTGTTTTAAAAAAATTAGAAGAATATGCTAAGGGCCTTTTTACTCCTGGAATAATTTTTGAAGAACTTGGCTTTAAATACATAGGACCTATAGATGGTCATTCTATATTCTCTCTTAGAGAGACTTTTGAAAATATAAAAAATATGCAGGGTCCTATTCTAATACATGTAATTACAAAAAAAGGAAAAGGCTATAAACCTGCTGAAGAAAACCCTGTATCCTATCATGGAATGTCTCCTTTTGACAAAATAACAGGAGCTCCTGTTAAGAAAAAAACAAATCAACCAACATGGAGTAAAGTGTTTGGTGAAGCACTAGTAGAACTTGCAAGACAGGATAAAAAAATTGTTGCGATTACACCAGCAATGAGAGAAGGTTCAGGACTTGTAAAATTCTCACAGGAGTTTCCAGATAGATTTTTTGACGTTGGCATAGCAGAACAACATGCAGCAACCTTTGCTGGAGGATTAGCTGTTGAAGGACTAAAGCCGGTACTTGCTTACTACTCTACTTTTCTACAAAGAGGTTATGACCAGGTTATACATGATTTAGCACTGCAGGAGCTTCCAGTTGTACTTGCTATAGATAGGGCAGGATTAGTTGGAGAAGATGGACCAACCCATCACGGTGTTTTTGATATTGCCTTTTTAAGATGTATTCCTAATATTATTATTAGTGCACCTAAAGATGCTCAAGAACTTAGAGATTTACTTTATACAGGTATAACTTCAGGAAAGTTGTTTGCTATTCGTTATCCAAGAGGAACAGCATACGGAGAAATAAAGAAAGAATTTAAGAAAATTGAAATAGGTTCCTGGGAACTTCTTGAAGAGGGAAGGGATATAGCAATACTTGCCACTGGAAAATACGTATACAGAGCTTTAAAAGTAAAAGATATTTTAAAAACCAAAGGTTTAAATCCAACAATTATAAATGCAAGATTTATAAAACCAATGGACACTAAAATGCTAGATTATATTCTAAAAACGCATGAATATATATTTACAATGGAAGATGGAGTTATTAATGGTGGTTTTGGTAGTAGTGTGATAGAATATATATCTGATAATAAATATAAGAATAATATAAAAAGATTTGGTATACCTGATAGATTTATAGAGCACGGGAAAATTGATATTTTAGAAGAAAAGTTAGGGCTAACTTCAGAAAAATTAGCTTTAGAGATAGAAAAATCTCTTGAGGATAGAAGTTTTAAGATAGTTGGTTGATTTAAGTTAAATTTATTCTGGGGGGTAATATGAGAATAGCTCCACGTATATCTTATACTAAACCTTCCATGTTGGAAGCAAAAGGAAAAATTTATAAATGTATACCTGAAGACCTATCGCTATTTGGTATTAAATTTACAGAAAACATAGATAACCTTAATATAGGTGATGATGTAATAGTTTATCTTGAACTAAAAGATGAGGTGTCTTTAAATGGTATAGTGTCAAGAATTATAAATCCAGGTTTTGTGGTACTGTTTAATGAAGACCCTGAAGTAATAGCAAACACAGTGGGAAAATATCTAACAGAAAAAATCTTTGAATCGAAAACATGTCCCTACTGTGGACAACACCTTGAGCAAAAGGTAGAGATATGTTCAAAATGTGGTATGTATCTTGATTTTTCCAAAAAAGAGGTCGTCAAAATTACAAAAGACCTTAAACTTGGAAATTTTATATCTAAACTTGTTCATGAAAAAAAAGTAGATTATGGGGCTTTATGTATAGAAGAAAATATAGAAATGATTGGTTCAAGCCCCAAAATGAAACAGGTATTTTCATTAATTAGAAAATATGCCCAGACTGATTACCCTGTACTTATACTTGGAGAAACAGGAACAGGGAAGGAACTAACAGCAAGGGCTATACATGAAAGAAGCAGAAGAAAAGATAAGCCATTTGTCGTAGTAAACTGTGCAGCTATTCCTGAAGACCTATTAGAAGCAGAACTTTTTGGATATGAAAAAGGAGCTTTTACTGGTGCTACTCACAGAAAAATAGGAAGAGTTGAAACTGCAAACGGTGGGACTCTTTTTCTTGATGAAATTGGAGACTTACCTTACAACCTCCAGGCTAAACTACTTCGCTTTCTACAGGATGGAACATTTGAAAGACTTGGAGGAAATACAACTCACAAGGTAGATGTAAGGATAATAGCAGCTACAAATGTTGATTTACAAAAAGCTATAGAAGAAGGAAAATTCAGAAAAGACCTTTACTACAGATTAGCTTCTTTAAGCATTGAACTGCCACCACTTAGAGAAAGGGGAAATGATGTAATCGTTCTAGCAAAGTACTTTTTATCCAAATTCTGTAAAGAACTTGGAAAAACTAATGTAATTGGATTTTCTGAAGAAGCTTTAGAGCTGATGAAAAGCTACACATGGCCAGGAAATATTAGAGAACTTATAAATGTAATAAGAAAAGCCTGTGTGTTAAGTGATAAAAATATTATTGATGTTAATGACCTTGATATAAGGTTTGAGAATATAAATTTGAGCAATGTTGAAGAAGGTATATTAAATCTGCATAAACATATTGAAAATTTAGAAAAGGAACTTGTACAAAAAGCTTTTATTCTAGCTGGTGGGAACATAACAAAAATGGCTTCCCTTCTTTCTGTAAGCAGACCAAAGGTTTACAAATTGATAGAAAAGTATAACATTGGAAGAATAAAAGAAAATATTAACTAGATATTTTCATCTTTTTTCTCTTCTGTAAGAATTTCATAAGCTTCTTTAGCTGCCTTTGTTTCAGCTTCTTTTTTTGACCTTCCTTTTCCTCTTGTTTTTAGTTCTTTATCAACTATACATTCCATTTCAAATATTTTTTCGTGTTCTGGTCCTTTTGCAGAGATGAATCTATATTTTGGAACTGTTCCAAAACGCCTTTGAGTTATTATCTGAAGTAAGGATTTATAATCTCTTGGTATATCATCCTCTTCAATGCATTTTAGAATATACTCTTTAAACAATCTATTAAATATCTGTCTTGGAGGGTCTATAAAATAATTACTGTCTACATATACAGCACCAAATACTGCCTCGAAAACATCACATAAAAGTGAGTCTCTTTCCATACCCTTTTGAGATATTTCTCCTTTGCTAAGAAGAACTATTTCCTGTAAATCTATTTTTCTTGCTAATCGTGCTAAAAAAGATTCACTTATAATTGCAGACCTTAACTGAGATAACTCTCCTTCTTTAGCATGGGGGAATTTTTTTATCAGGATTTCACTTACTATAAGAGACAAAACAGCATCACCTAAAAATTCAAGAACTTCATAATCTTCCAAATCTTTATCATACTCGGCTACGAAAGATTTATGAGTTAAAGCAGATAAAGCAAGCTTTTTATCCTTGAAGGTATAACCTAATTTTTCTTCAAGTTTTCTTATTCTTTCTGAAAAAAATCTGTTTTTTAGTGTATCATTCATATGCCTTAAATACTAAACATGCATTTGTTCCACCAAAACCAAATGAATTAGATACAGCAACCTTAACAGGATACTCTATAGCCTTATTTGGAACATAGTCTAAATCACATTCTGGGTCTGGATGTTCATAATTAATAGTAGGTGGAATTATGCCTGTTTCTATTGTTTTAACTGTAGCAATAGCCTCTACAGCTCCTGCAGCTCCAAGAAGATGTCCTATCATAGACTTTATTGAGCTAACTTTTAGCTCATAAGCATGTTTTCCAAAAACCTCTTTTATAGCTAAAGTTTCAACTTTATCATTTAAAGGTGTAGACGTTCCATGAGCATTAATATAATCTACTTCTGGTGGGTTTATTCTTGCATCATTTAAAGCCATAGATATAACTCTTTTAGCTCCATCTGCATCAGCACAGGGAGCTGTTATATGATAAGCATCTCCTGTCAGTCCATATCCTACTATTTCTGCATAAATCTTAGCACCTCTCCTTTTTGCATGTTCTAATTCTTCAAGTACAAGAACACCTGCACCTTCTCCCATTACAAAACCATCTCTTTCTGCATCAAATGGTCTTGACGCTTTTTGAGGCTCATCATTCCTTGTAGAGAGTGCTTTCATACTGGCAAACCCAGCCATTCCAAGAGGTGTTATAGCTGCTTCAGAACCTCCTGCTATCATAATATCTGCATCTCCACGCTGAATAATCTTAAATGCATCTCCTATTGCATGTGTTCCTGTAGCACATGCAGTAACTACACAGGTATTTGGGCCTTTAAATCCATATTCTATAGATATATATCCAGAAGCTATGTTAGATATTCCTGAAGGAATAAAAAATGGAGATACTCTTCTTGCTCCTTTTTCTAAAATAACTGAGTGTTGAGCTTCTATATCTCTTAATCCACCTATACCTGTTCCTATTATTACACCTGCTTTATTGTGGTCTATTTTATCTATTTCCAGTCCAGAGTCTTTCATTGCTTCTTTTGCTGCAGCAAAAGCATACTGAACATATCTACTCATTCTTTTTGCATCTTTAGGGTCTATATAATCTGTAGGGTCAAAGTTCTTTATCTCTGCACCAAATTTTACAGAAAGATTATAATCATCTGGATTAAATTCTTTTATATAATCAATTCCGCTTTTTCCTTCTATTAATCCCTGCCAAAATTCTGCTACACTGTTGCCAAGGGGGGTGATGGCACCAACCCCTGTTACAACAATTCTCCTCATTTATTATGCTCCCTGTTTTTCTTTTATGTAGTTAAGAACATCTCCAACTGTTGCTATTTTTTCTGCATCTTCATCAGGAATTTCTATTCCAAATTCTTCCTCAAATGCCATAATAAGCTCAACAACGTCAAGAGAATCTGCACCAAGGTCGTCTACAAATTTAGACTCTGGTTTAATCTGCTCAACATCAACTCCTAACTGGTCTGCTATTATCTCTTTTACCCTTTGTTCAATATTGTTTGCCATATTCGCACCTCCTGAAAATTTAATTTTTAATACATACCACCATTTACATGGATAGTTTCTCCAGTTATATAAGAAGCCATATCTGAGGCTAGGAATAAAACAACATTTGCTACATCTTGAGGTTTACCAAATCTTTTTAAAGGAATTTGTTCTAAATATTTTTCTTTTATTTCTGCTGGAAGATTTTCTGTCATATCTGTTTCTATAAATCCTGGCGCAACTGCATTGACAGTTATATTTCTTGAAGCCAGTTCTTTTGCAAGAGATTTTGTAAATCCTATCAGACCTGCTTTTGTTGTTGCATAGTTTGTTTGTCCAATATTACCGATAAATCCTATTATGGAAGATATATTGATAATTTTTCCTGTTTTTCTTTTTACCATATCTTTAGCTACTAACTTTGTAATTTTAAATGTACCGTTTAGATTAACATTTATAACCTGTTCCCAGTCTTCATCCTTCATTCTTATAAAGAGGGTATCTTTTGTTATTCCAGCATTATTAACAAGGATATCTATAAACTCAATGTGATTTTTTATTTCTTTCCATGCCTGTTCTATATCAGATGAGAGGTCTAAAGCAAAGCCGTAAGCATTTACACCAAACTCATTTTTTATATTATTTGCTACTATTTCAGCTGTTCCTTTATCCCTTCCTGTTATAATTACATCAGCACCCTTTTCAGCAAATGCTACAGCTATTGCTTTACCTATGCCTCTTGTTGAACCTGTTATAAGTACAGTTTTTCCTTTAAAATTCACTTAATAACCTCTCAGGTTAAATATCTAAAACATTATATCAAATCGTTGTAAAAAACTCTACTAATTTATATATGCGAATAAATATAAACTTATTCATGAACATATTCTCGTTTTATTTTCTTAAAATAAGATATTATCTCTTTGTAGTGTTTTTGGATTACTTCTTTAAACAGGCTGTTTAAAATCTGCTCATAGTCTGCTTCATTATTTTCTACTTTATCCATAAGCATTTCCAGCTCTCTTGTAAAGTTTTCATTTACAAATCTATAAAAATCTTCTTTAGATTTTATTATGTTTAGAACAGTTCTTCCTAACTTTGTAGGAAATAGATATCCGTTTCTCTCAATTATATAGTGTCTTTCAAGAAGTTTTTCTATGGTTATTGCATATGTTGAAGGTCTTCCTATGCCTTTTTCTTTCATATCCTGTATTACAGTGGCATAAGTGTAATAAGGAACTTTTGGTCTTAAGCTAAATTTTTTGCTGTCTTTTATGTTATGTTTCCCTGGTTTTATTTTGTGAGTATGTACAGGTAAGATAAGATTGTATCCATCTTTTATAATATCTGTAATTATCTCTTCCTGTACTTCTTTATCAAAAGCTTTTATTTTGTAAACTGTCTTTTGGACTACTGTTTCTCTCATTTGAGATGCTATAAACTGCCTGAATATAAGGTCATATAATTTTATATGGTCTTTAGTTATACCAGTAAGGTTCATTGTATAAATCATCGACCTTAATTCATCTGCATCAACAGGCCTTGTAGGTCTTATACATTCGTGAGCTCCACCTGCTGAAGAAAATGTTCTTACTTTTAGATAGTCTTCTCCAAAGTTGTCTAATATATACTCTTTTGCCACAGCAACCCCTGCAGGTGATACTCTTATACTATCTGTTCTATGATATGTTATAAGTCCACTTTCAAATAAATCCTGAGCCAGTTCCATAGTTTTTTGTGGTGAAAATCTAAGCTTTGCAGCAGCTTCTCTTAACATTACATCCGTAGAAAATGGTTTAACAAATAATTCCTCCTCCTGTTTATCTATCTCTTCTACAATTACAAATTCAAGAGCTTTGTAAAATTTCCTACCTTCTTTTTTATCCTCAAAAACAAATTCAATAGGATAGTTGTCAACAAGAATTTTTACTACTGCTAACTTTTGTTTTGCTTCATCTGTTCTGTTAATTATCCATTCAAGGACAGGTGTTTGTACTCTACCTGCAGAAAGCCAGTGTTTATGAAGCTTTCTTTGT